>Ga0183097_10581_pt1 | contig 58163 bp, 55 predicted proteins | sample BioMet8_FD_128883 | JGI IMG/M metagenome (GOLD analysis project Ga0183097, IMG submission 128883) | Microbial communities from bioreactor (seeded with sewage sludge) at Lawrence Berkeley National Lab, California, USA - Biofuel... | ecosystem: Engineered > Bioreactor > Anaerobic > Unclassified ... | reverse complement strand
GAGCGAGGCCTATAACGATGTGGACAAGGCCGATTTTTACAATTATGTCCGTTCGCTGGATGCATTGAAAGTGTCTCTGACCGGGAACAACAAGACGATCATCCTTGATAAGGATTCCGAACTGGCAAGGATCCTTTCGGGAAATCAGTAAAAAAGGGAACGGTTCTTTTGTCCGAAACCAAAGACAAAAGAACCGTCCCCCTGTTATACCGGGTTATTCCGTATTCAGCTGAATTTTACAGCTCCGGTTCAATCAGACCGTAATATCCGTCTTTTCTCCGGTAGACTACGTTTACCTGATCCGTGTCTGCATTCAGGAAAACATAGAAGGTATGTCCGAGGAGTTCCATCTGAAGGCAGGCTTCCATGGGATCCATGGGTTTAACGGCAAATTTCTTGGTGCGGACAATTTTGATGTCATCCGGGTCCTCTTCTTCTTCCTCTTCTTCCAGGAACATCTGGGAGAAAGACTGAGCGGACTGCTTTTTATCGATCAGTTTCTTTTTATATTTGTTGATCTGCTTTTCAATATCTTCCTCTGCCATGTCAATGGAATTGTACATGTCATCACTGATCTCTTCGGCACGGATCAGACCGAGCTTCGTGGGTATGGTAACCTCAATTTTCTGTTCGTCCTTGATTACACTCAGAGCTACCTTGGCTTCCGTGTCCGGTGTAAAATATTTCTCAAGTCTGGACAGTTTCTTTTCTACCCTGTCTTTTAATCCTTCGGTTACTTTTATGTTTCTTCCCGTAACTGTAAATTTCATAAGGTTGTCCCTCCGCCAGAAAAAGGCGTTTCCTTTCTTTTAGGATAATTAAATTATAACATAAAACCGCATCATAATTCGGTATTATTTGTGAATAGTTTATGTCAAAGGAAAGGAGTGCGGCTATTTCGGATGAATCCGGGGAATTATCGGGAAAAATGCCGGAAAATCGCATCCGATTTGTGAATAATCTGTAAACATAACAGGCTCAAGTTGAAGTTCAAAGGTACGGGTGATACAATATATCGGTTACGATATTGATGCATTCTGTCGGAAAAACGGACAAATTTCAGAGATCCCTATACAGGAGAAAATGAAAAAATGAGTTTAATAACAAAAATGTTCGGTACACACAGCGAACGTGAAATCAAGATGCTGGAGTCCACTCTGCGGAAAATAGAAGATTTAAGACCGCAGATGACTGCCATGAGTGATGAGGAACTGAAGGCACAGACACCGAAATTCAGAGAGAGATTTGCAAACGGGGAAACCCTGGATGATCTTCTTCCGGAAACCTACGCGACCGTGCGGGAGGCGGCAAGAAGAGTCCTGAACATGGAACACTATCCGGTACAGCTTTTGGGCGGCATTGTGCTGCACCAGGGACGGATTGCCGAGATGAAGACCGGGGAAGGAAAAACACTGGTTTCCACACTTCCGGCTTATTTGAATGCGCTTGCCGGAAAGGGTGTTGAAATTGTTACGGTAAACGATTATCTTGCAAAACGAGATTCGGAATGGATGGGGGCTGTCCATGAGTTTTTGGGGCTGACCGTGGGCGTGGTCTTAAATTCCATGAATACGGAAGAAAGAAAGGCGGCCTACCGGTGTGACATCACCTATGTCACCAACAATGAGCTTGGCTTTGATTACTTAAGAGACAACATGGCAATCTACAAGGAACAGCAGGTCCTTCGGGAGCTTGACTTCTGTATTATCGATGAAGTTGACTCTGTTTTGATTGATGAAGCCAGAACGCCTCTGATCATTTCCGGCCAGTCCGGAAAATCAACCAAACTCTATGAAGTAAGCGATGTTCTTGCCCATCAGCTGCAGAAGGGGGAGGCAAGCGGCGAGTTCTCAAAAATGAACGCCATCATGGGGGAAGATATTGAAGAAACGGGAGACTACATTGTCGAAGAAAAGGACAAGGCAGTCCATCTTACCGCGGACGGCGTAAAGAAGGTAGAGCAGTTCTTCCAGCTGAAGAATCTTGCGGATCCGGAAAATCTGGAAATCCAGCACTGTATTATTCTGGCACTCCGTGCAAAGGAACTGATGCTGAAGGACAAGGACTATATTGTCAAAGATGATCAGGTCCTGATCGTGGATGAATTTACCGGACGTGTTCTGCCGGGCAGACGTTTTTCGGACGGTCTTCATCAGGCGATCGAAGCCAAGGAGCACGTGCATGTGAAACGGGAAAGCAAAACGCTTGCCACGATCACATTCCAGAACTTCTTCAACAAATATAAGAAAAAAGCAGGTATGACCGGAACCGCCCTGACGGAAGAAAAGGAGTTCCGCAATACCTACTATATGGATGTCATTGAAATTCCGACCAACATGCCCATGATCCGCAACGACCGTGAGGATGCTGTCTATAAAACCAAACGGGAAAAATTCAATGCGGTCGTGAAGGATATCAAGGAAACACATGAAAAAGGACAGCCGATCCTGATCGGCACCATCACGATAGAAACTTCGGAAATGCTTTCCTCCATGCTGCGTCACGAAGGAATTCCCCATACCGTGCTGAATGCGAAGTTCCATGAAAAGGAAGCGGAGATCGTTGCGGGAGCAGGCATTCACGGGGCGGTGACCATTGCCACGAATATGGCAGGCCGTGGTACGGATATCAAGCTGGATGAAGAAGCAAGACAACTCGGCGGATTGAAAATCATCGGCACGGAACGTCATGAAGCAAGGCGTATTGATAATCAGCTGAGAGGCCGTTCCGGCCGTCAGGGAGACCCCGGGGAATCCCGTTTTTACATTTCTCTGGAAGATGATCTGATGCGGCTGTTCGGTTCCGACCGGCTTATGAAGATGTTTGAGGCGCTCGGGGTTCCCGAAGGAGAGCAGATTGAGCATTCCATGCTTTCCAAGGCTATTGAAAAAGCCCAGGTAAAGATTGAAACCAATAACTTCGGCATTCGTGAAAACCTTCTGAAGTACGATGAGGTCAACAACGAACAGCGTGAAGTGATCTATTCCGAAAGGAACAGCGTATTAAACGGCGCCAACATGAGAGAGACCATCATGAAGATGATCAATGATGTTGTGGAGAGGTCCGTGGACCATACCATTTCGGATGACATGAAGAGCAGCGAATGGAATCTGGAGGAACTGAACAATGTTCTGATCCCCATCATTCCGATCGAACATGTCAGAACCACGGATATCGTGCCGGATATGCAGAAGAACGCACTGACCCATAAGCTGAAGGAAGCAGCGACCAAGCTGTATGAAACAAAAGAAGCGGATTTCCCCTCCGGGGATCAGGTCCGTGAAGTGGAACGGGTCATCCTGCTTAAGGTGATCGATCAGAAGTGGATGAATCATATCGACGATATGGAACAGCTGCGCCAGGGAATAGGCCTGCAGGCCTATGGTCAGAGAGATCCGCTGGTAGAGTACAAAATGGATGCCTATGACATGTTTGAGGAAATGACGCGCGGCATCACGGAAGATACGGTTCGTATTCTGTACCACATCAAGGTGGAACAGAAAGTGGAACGGGAGCCGGCGGCCAAGGTGACAGGTACAAACCGTGACGATTCCGGCGTGAAAGCCCCTGTCCGCAAAACGGTCCGGAAGATCTATCCGAATGATCCCTGTCCGTGCGGAAGCGGGAAAAAGTACAAGCAGTGCTGCGGACGGAAGCTTTTCCAGGATCCGGAATAGCGGCATCCGGAAACAAAAACAGGAAACAAAAACAGGAAACAAAAACGGAAAACGGCATCAGGAAATAAAAATCTATCTATGATAAAGGTGGTGACAGTTGTGGTCGAATTAGATAACATGAAACAGACTTTAGGCACGTACCAAAAACCATTACTGGAAGTGAGGGATTCACTTTGACCTCGACAATAAGGAAAGACGGATTGCCGAGCTTGATAAAATGATGGAAGAACCGGATTTTTGGAACAATCCGGAAAATGCCACCAAATATGTCAAGGAAAACAAGAATCTGAAGGATACGGTCGCGGAATATCAGAAACTTTCCACCCAGTTTGAAGAAATCGGTCTGATGATCGAAATGGGAAATGAAGAGGAAGATCTTTCTGTGGTTTCGGAGGTTCAGGGGATGCTGTCTGAATTTATCGAGCATCTGGAACTTATGAAATCCGATACGCTTCTTACGGGAGAGTTTGATGAAGAAGGCGCTATTTTAAAATTGAACGCGGGAGCCGGCGGAACGGAGTCCTGCGACTGGTGCTCCATGCTCTACCGGATGTATACCCGGTGGGCGGAACGCCACGGCTATCAGGTAGAAGTACTGGATCTGCTGGACGGAGATGAAGCAGGAATCAAAAATGTGACCATCCAGATCAACGGGGAGAAGGCATACGGCTATTTAAGAAGTGAACACGGCGTGCACCGTCTGGTGCGGATATCTCCGTTCAATTCAGCCGGCAAACGGGAGACCTCCTTTGTTTCCTGTGACATCATGCCGAATATCGAGGAAGATCTGGACATCGAGATCAATCCGGATGACATCCGCGTAGATACCTACCGCTCCAGCGGTGCGGGAGGTCAGCATATCAACAAAACTTCCTCCGCCATCCGCATCACCCATCTGCCGACCGGAATTGTTGTCACCTGTCAGAATGAACGGAGCCAGTTCCAGAACAAGGATAAGGCCATGCAGATGCTGAAGGAGAAGCTTTATTTTCTGAAGAAGGAAGAGGAAGCGGAAAAGAAGGAGGGAATCCGGGGTGAAGTCCGTGATATTGCATGGGGATCCCAGATCCGTTCCTATGTCCTGCAGCCCTATACCATGGTGAAAGATAACCGAAGCGGATACCAGACCGGAAATGTAGATGCGGTTCTGGATGGGGATCTGGATAATTTCATTACCGCGTATCTTACCTGGCAGAGTCTGGGATGTCCGAACAGAAAGGGTAAGGAGGATACTTCGGATTGATCATGGATGATGAAAATAAATACTTTGTGGTCCGGGAAAAAGCAATCCCCGATGTGCTCTTAAAAGTGGTGGAGGCAAAGAAACTTCTGAATTCACAAAAGCACATGACGGTGAAGGAAGCAGTGGATTCCGTAGGGATCAGCAGAAGCTCCTATTATAAATATCAGGATGATATTTTTCCGTTCAGCGAAGGGGAGAAAGGAAAGACCATAACGCTTTCCATAGAAATACTGGATGAGCCGGGGCTTCTGTCGGATCTTCTGAAAGTGGCAGCGGTATACCGCACCAACATCCTGACCATTCATCAATCGGTTCCCGTGAACGGGGTTGCTTCTGTTTCCATTTCCGTGGAAGTTTTAAAGGAAACGGGAAATCTGTCCCAGATGGTCGAGGAGATGGAGGCATTAAAAGGCGTAACCGATGTTAAAATTCTTGCAAGAGAATAGAAAATAAGGAGTATTATGATAAAAACAGCTATCATGGGATACGGGACCATAGGATCCGGTGTTCTGGAAGTGATAACGGAAAATCAGAAAATCATCAGGGAAAAAACCGGCGAAGAAATCGAAATCAAGAAAATTCTGGACCTGAGATCTTTCCCGGACAGCCCTGCGGCGAAGCTTCTGGTTCATGACTTTAAGGATATATCCGAAGATGAGGAAATCCGTATTGTGGTCGAGACCATGGGAGGGGTGAACCCTGCCTATCAGTTTGTGAAGACCTGTCTGGAAAAGGGAAAGCATGTTATTACCAGCAATAAGGTGCTGGTGGCAGCACACGGAACGGAACTCCTTGAAATCGCACGGGAAAAGGGAGTTAATTTTTTCTTTGAGGCAAGTGTGGGAGGGGGCATTCCCCTGATCCGCACGATATCCGACGGATATGCCGGGCAGAAAATCGATGAGATCACCGGTGTCCTGAACGGAACTACGAACTACATCCTGACCAAGATGGACGAAGAGGGGGAATCCTTTGAGGAAGCCCTTCTGGAGGCACAGAAGCTCGGTTATGCGGAAAAAAATCCGGAAGCGGATATTGAGGGAATGGATACCTGCCGAAAAACCGCTATCCTGGCATCCCTGATGACGGACGGTGAAGTGGACTATGAGGATATTTATACGGAAGGGATAACCGGAATTGATAAAATGGATTTCGGCTATGCACAGAAAATGGGAACTTCCATCAAATTATTCGGAACGGCATACAGGGAGGACGGAAAGCTCTATTCTTATGTGTGTCCGGTCATGATCGGAAAGCCCAATCCCCTGTATTGTGTGAGAGATGTTTATAACGGGATTCTGATCCGCGGGAACATGCTCGGTCTCACCATGCTGTACGGAAGCGGCGCGGGGAAGCTCCCGACCGCAAGCGCCATTCTGGCGGACATGATCGATGTCGTAAGACATATCAATAAAAATGTTCCGTTCGGATGGCATGAAGGGAAGATCAAACCCGAGATCATGGATAATACATCACACCGTTATTTTGTCCGCTTTTCCGGGAAAGAGGCAGACCGGATAGAACGTGCCGAGAAAGTTTTCGGGCAGTCAAAGGCATTTTTCCTGGACGGAGAGAATGAATTTGCCATTCTGACCGGCTACATGAGAGAGAAAGATTATCTGGCGGTATCCATCGGTCTTCCGAATGTGATCAAGATGATACGGGCACACATGGGATGATCCTGGAAACCAGTTCGGAAGAGGAAACAAAAAAGTTTGCCGCTTCTCTTGCAAAAAATGCGGTACCGGGAACGGTGATCTGTCTTGACGGAGAACTCGGGACAGGGAAAACGGTATTCGCAAAGGGATTTGCGGAAGGCCTGGGCATAACGGAACCGGTCGTAAGCCCGACCTTTACCATTCTGCATGGCTATGAGGGCGGAAGAATGCCGTTCTGGCATTTTGATGTTTACAGAATAACGGATGTCAGTGAAATGGATGAGATCGGCTATGAGGACTGTTTCTACGGAAACGGTGTAAGCCTCATTGAATGGGCCGCTCAGGTGGAGGAAATCATTCCGGAAAATGCGATTTGGATCCGGATCGAGAAAGACGCGGACCGGGGGGATGATTTTCGAAGGATCACGCTGACAGGACCGAAAAAAGATGAAACCGGGTGCCGGGAATCATGAAAATACTGGGAATAGAGAGTTCATCGCTGGTTGCTTCGGTGGCCCTTCAGAACGATGACATTCTGACGGCGGAGTATACGCTCGACTACAAAAAAACACATTCACAGACACTTCTTCCCATGCTGGAGGAAATTGTCCGGATGACGGAAACGGATTTAAAGGAAATTGATGCGATTGCTGTTTCCGCCGGCCCGGGTTCCTTTACCGGACTCCGGATAGGTGCGGCAACGGCCAAGGGACTTGGCCTGGCGCTCAACAAACCGCTTATTGCCGTCCCGACGCTGGATGCGACGGCATTTAACCTCTTCGGAACATCTGCCCTGGTCTGCCCGATCATGGACGCAAGAAGAAGTGAGGTTTATAACGGGCTGTATCATGCGGAAAAAAATCTGGAAGTCGTGGTCTCATCACGCGCTGTAAGCATAGGGGAACTGATGGAAGAAATAAACCGGCGGAACGAGAGAGTGATTTTTCTGGGAGACGGAGTTCCGGTATTCCGGGAGGCAATCGAAAAGGGGATGACGGCAGCATACTCTTTTGCACCGGCCCATCTGAACCGGCAGAGAGCATCCGCAGTCTGCGCGCTCGGAGCGGTTTATTTCAGAGAAGGAAAAATTACGGATGCAGATTCCTTTGCACCGGAATACCTGAGACAAAGCCAGGCAGAACGCGAAAAATCCGAACGGGGAAACCATTAACATGTGGATCAGAGAAATGCAGAGAGCGGATATCCCCGAAGTGGAGAAACTGGAACAGCTGTGCTTTTCGGATCCCTGGTCGGAAAATCTTCTGGCTGCAATGCTGGAAAATAAAGCTGACGGCGCATTTATCCTGGAAGACGGCGGAGAAGTGATCGGCTATGCAAATCCGAGGATCGGTATGGACGAGGGAGAGCTGATGCGGATCTGCCTCATTCCCGCATCGCGCGGAAAAGGGCTGTCAAAGCTTCTGATGGAACGCGCCATGGATTATTTTAAAAGTTTCGGCATCAAAGAGGTCACACTGGAAGTACGGACAAAAAACATACCGGCTGTGAAGCTGTATGAGTCGTTCGGTTTTCTCTGCGAAGGGCTGCGGAAGGGATACTACCATGACCCCGAGGACGATGCTGCCGTTTACTGGTTCAGAAGAAATACGAAGGATAAAAAAAAGAAACCGGGAGAATAAATTTTTATGCTGGATATCTGTTTATTGGGAACAGGCGGTATGATGCCGCTTCCGTACAGATGGCTCACCTCACTGATGGTCCGGTGCGAAGGAAGCAGTCTTCTCATCGATTGCGGCGAGGGAACGCAGATCGCTCTCCGGGAAAAAGGGTGGAGCTCCAAACCGATCGATATCATCTGCTTCACGCATTATCATGCGGATCATATCAGCGGGCTGCCGGGACTGCTTCTCAGCATGGGGAATTCGGAACGTACGGAACCGGTCCTGATGATAGGACCGAAGGGACTTGAAAGGGTGGTAAATTCTCTGCGTGTCATTGCGCCGGATCTCCCCTTTCCCATCCGTTTTCTGGAACTGTCGGAGGCAAGGGAACAGCATCAATTCGGGCCGTTTCTCCTGGATGCCTATAAGGTAAATCATAATGTATGCTGCTACGGTTATGCCGTCACCATTCCGCGCACGGGCCGTTTTGATGCAGAACGTGCAAAGGCACAGGACATTCCGTTAAAATACTGGAACCCGCTTCAAAAAGGGAAAAGCATAACAGAGGACGGGAGAACCTATACGCCGGATATGGTTCTCGGAAAAGAAAGAACGGGATTAAAGGTAACCTACAGCACGGATACCAGACCTGTTCCGGTTATCGCGGAATATGCAAAAAACGCGGATCTCATGATCTGCGAAGGAGAATACGGGGAAGACGGGACGGAAGAGAAGGCACGGGGCAATAGGCACATGACCATGTATGAAGCTGCTGCTCTTGCAAAATCCGCCTGTCCGAAGGAACTGTGGCTTACGCATTACAGTCCGTCGTTAAACTATCCGGAGGAATATATGGAAAAGGTCCGGAAAATTTTTCCGGCTGCAAAGGCGGCAAAAGACGGATGGACAAAGGAACTTGACTTTGCGGATTCCGAAGAGGAAAAATAAATCATGAAGGATGTTTTGATTCTGGCAATTGAAAGTTCCTGTGACGAAACATCCGCCGCGGTTGTAAAAAACGGCAGGGATGTTCTTTCAAATATCATTTATTCGCAGATCGATCTGCACACGATCTACGGCGGCGTGGTCCCCGAGATCGCATCCAGAAAGCACATCGAAAAAATAAATCCTGTCATTCGGGCGGCTTTAAAAGAGGCAGGACTTACGCTGGATGAGATGGATGCCGTTGCCGTGACATACGGGCCGGGCCTTGTGGGAGCCCTGCTGGTCGGGGTGTCGGAAGCAAAGGCGATTGCGTTTGCGGCAAAAAAGCCGCTGATCGGCGTGCACCATATAGAGGGGCATGTTTCGGCAAATTTTCTGGAACATAAGGATCTGGAACCGCCGTTTCTGTGTCTTATCGTTTCCGGCGGACACACGCATCTCGTGGTCGTGGAAGATTACGGGAAATTTAAGATTCTCGGGAAGACGCGGGATGATGCAGCCGGAGAGGCATTTGACAAAGTGGCGCGAAGCATAGGACTGGGATACCCGGGAGGACCGAAGATCGATGCCAGGGCCAAAGAAGGAAATCCGGATGCCATTGTTTTTCCGAGGGCAAAAGTTGCGGATGCACCGTTTGATTTCAGCTTCAGCGGAGTAAAGAGCGCGGTGCTGAATTACCGGAACCATGCGGCCATGACGGGAGAAATCGTGAACACGGCGGATCTCGCCGCATCGTTCCAGAAAGCGGTTGTGGATGTTCTGGTGGAACACACGCTTTCCGCGGCGAAAGAATACGGTTTTCGAAAAGTTGCCATGGCAGGCGGGGTTGCATCGAATTCTGCCCTTCGTCAGGCCATGAAAAATTCCTGCGACCGTGCGGGGATAGAACTGCTTTATCCTTCTCCGGTATACTGCACGGACAATGCGGCCATGATAGGCGCGGCGGGTTATTACGAATTCATAAACGGAAGAACAAGCGGCTGGGACCTGAATGCGGTCCCCGGATTAAAACTGGGGGAAAAGGCATGATCGGAAAAAGCGTGGGCATTGTACTGGCAGGCGGCAAAGGAAAAAGAATGCACGGAAAAGTAGCAAAGCAGTATCTGCCGATCAACGGGAAGCCGATGGTCTGGTATTCTTTGAATGCCTTTGACAACAGTCCCGTGGAAGCCGTAGTTCTGGTTGTTCCGCAGGGGGATATTGCATACTGCCGGGAAGAAATCATCGAAAAATACGGGATAAAAAAAGTTCGTGCGGTCATTGAGGGCGGGGAACACCGCTACGATTCCGTTTACAATGCGCTGGAGGTGTGCGTACAGAAGGGCTATGAACTGGTGGCCATTCATGACGGCGCACGTCCCCTGGTCAGTGTGGAGGTCATAACGGAAGCTTTAAATGCGGCACAGAATACGGGCGCCTGCGCAATTGCGGTACCTGAAAAAAATACGATCAAGATTGCGGACAAAAACGGGTTTGCGGTAAGAACACTTCCGCGGGATGTACTCTGGAGCATGCAGACGCCGCAGGCATTCCGGTTTGATCTGTGCAAAACCGCGTATGACAGAATGATGGAAGAAGGGGCGGACAGGGAAGGAATCACGGATGATGCCATGGCCGTGGAGCGTTTTACCGATCGGAAAGTTAAGCTCAACATGGGAGACTACCGGAATATTAAAGTCACAACGCCGGAGGATCTTGTAATCGCAGCGGCATATCTTGCGGAGAATCAGGAAATGCAAACATCTCTGTTCGGAAAATATCCGGACTCTGTCGTGAATATAAAAGGAAATTCAGTTTAAATGATCAAATGATGTGGCTGTCAAAGGGAATATCACGGATCGATACCCGAAATTACTTGACAAATGAAGGGCATACCGATAGAATAGAAAAGCACGTTTGGAGAGGTATCGAAGTGGTCATAACGAGGCGGTCTTGAAAACCGTTTGTCCGCAAGGGCGCATGGGTTCGAATCCCATCCTCTCCGGTCCGTTACTTTTACGGAAGAGGAAAGGGAACAGAAATCGCTTCGTTCATATAGCAGCTTTTCATTCAGGCACGGTACTTTTGCAGAAGTACCCAAGTGGTTGAAGGGGCTCCCCTGGAAAGGGAGTAGGCCGCTAATAACGGCGCGAGGGTTCAAATCCCTCCTTCTGCGCTTTTTTAACCCGGGGGTGTAGCTCAGCTGGGAGAGCACCTGCCTTGCAAGCAGGGGGTCAAGAGTTCGAATCTCTCCATCTCCATCGCCAGAGCACTTAGTGCGAGGCATAACAGAATAAATATTTTAAGGCCCCATGGTCAAGCGGTTAAGACATCGCCCTTTCACGGCGGTAACACCAGTCCGAATCTGGTTGGGGTCATTGCAGCAGACAAATCCGATAACGAGGACTTGGAGCTTTAGCTCAGCTGGTTAGAGCAGTCGGCTCATAACCGATCGGTCCCGGGTTCGAGTCCCCGAAGCTCCAGTTGCCGGACACAAGTTCGGCGTGTTTTCCTTCATAGCTCAGTCGGTAGAGCACGCGGCTGTTAACCGCGGTGTCGTTGGTTCGAGTCCAACTGAGGGAGTTGGTGTAGGAAAAGCGGATATGGTATAATCAATGTACGGCGACATAGCCAAGTGGTAAGGCGTGGGTCTGCAAAACCCTGATGCGACGGTCCAAATCCGTCTGTCGCCTCTAAGGAAAGAGTTAGGAAAAGTACCTGGAAACCATTGTAAAATCAATGGTTTTCAGGTTTTTTTGATTGACATGCATATTTGCCCGTATTATAAGATAATTAATGGCTGTAAGCCGTAAAGCACAGCGTTTTCCTGCCACACAGCCGGCAATTATCATCATAGAAGCCTGATGAGGGGGGAAAAGCACCTATGAATCTGGACATTTTTTTAAAAAAGGGAGATACCGTAAAAGCAGCAAGTGCCCATAAGGGGCTGTTTTATCCATTGGAGATTGTTGTATTTATGCTTATTTTTATGGTATCGCAGATATCGGTGTCCTGGGTGGCTTTTGCTTTAAACCCGGCCGGATACAGCAAAGCAAGCGGTACGAATTATGATTTCAGGACTATACTCCTGTCGCTTTACTTAACCCTGATTTGCATCGTAATATTCGTCTTATATTCCGTGTTTGTCCAGAAACGCACGCTGCGCGGCCTGGGTTTTGCCGTGAAAGGATTTAATGTCGCAAAGGAATATGGTTGCGGGCTGCTGATCGGCCTCGCCATGATGTCTGCGGTTGTGCTTGGCGAGATCCTGATAGGCGGGATAAAGTTTACTGGCATCACCTTTTCGGCAAATACGATCCCCCTCATACTTCTCTTCTTCGGAGGCTATATGATACAGGGTATGGAAGAAGAACTGGTAGTAAGAGGTTTCCTGATGATATCGGTTGCCCGCCGGTATCCGGTCTGGGCAGGCGTCCTTACCAATGCGCTGCTGTTTGGTCTGCTTCATATGTTTAATCCCGGTGCTACGGTATTTTCCGTACTTAACACGGCTTTGCATGGAATCTTATACAGCATGTTCTTTTTAAAACGGGACAGCATCTGGCTGGACGGAGGCGTGCATTCCGCATGGAATTTTTCTCAAAGCTGTATTTTCGGACAGCATACCAGCGGGCTGCCTCTTATGGCATCCGTATTTTCCATGACGAGTCCGACCGGAAAAAATTTTCTCACAGGAGGCGATTACGGACTTGAAGCAAGCGTGATCTCAACTATCGTATCCGTGATCGTATTCATACTGCTTCTGAAACTGCCAGACAGGCAGACACCTGAAAATACCGGAAAGACAGCGCATACTTGATTTCAGGCATCACGTTGTATAAAGTCGCAGTTCCGCCTCAAATATGAACGAAGCATGAGAAATCCCCGGCCTGTTTCCTTCACATGATATTTCTCAGCCACAACCAGTAAACCTTGCGGTTCAATTCCGACAGGAGAGAAGCCAGGAGGTATCCCATTGCATATATGATTACGCTCGCAGCCAGGGTATACCAGATCGTATGGTCATAAAAATTCATGAAAGAGTATGGAATTCTGGCTTTCGGAATTATTCCTGTCACAATGCAAGTCATGATAATGACAGAATAGAATACAAGGAAGATCAGTCCGTTCAGACGCTGTTTTGGTTTGAGCCTGCCTATCGGAGGATCATTAATGATAAAGGACAGAACCGTCAAAAGCGGAATGATCACATGCATATTAATCATGTCGAAACGGCTGATGATCGGATTATCCGGAACAAAAGGAAGAAAACCGATCAGTACAATCAGCAGAACAATGAGTTCGCTCACCGCAGATGACAGGCGGAAATAGTAGATTGGCACGTAAGTGTATTCGGTTCTGCGCACAATCTCGATGCTGTTCAGGATAATAAATGCAAACGCGGTAAAAGATGCAAACAATGTGCTGTCGACTGTCAATTCCCGCAGACAGGTAAAAAAGCCACCCTCATATTTTACCTTATATAGGGTGGATAGAATCCCCAGCACAAAAATGCTGAGACAGATGACGATGTTGCAATGATCCTTGAACCTCAGGCGCCTGTTAACAACCTCATCATAATCAAATGTCCGGTTTGCCAAGCAGAATATTCCTCCTTGTCGTCAGAAAATGCAACGAACAATCCACAATTAATAATAACACTTACCGCCGAATTTGCACCTAATCTATTCGTTTGTTCAAATGCTTGCCGTGCGGCAGAAGAGATCGACAAATTGCAGGTTGAGACCGTCTGTGCCATGCTGAATCTGAGAGTGATTCGCATGATTAATGTTTCAATTCGGGAGGTTAATATGAGTAATTTTGCCGTTTACAAAAAGACTTTTATTTTTTCATGGTTCCGGCTTCTGATTGATCTTCTGGCATTCCTGGTTCTTGCAGTATGTACCGTTCTCGGCTTCTTTGTGGGCGGGAGAAGCATACAAGGAATCGGTGTCGGTTTTCTGATAGGAATTATCCTGTTTGGCCTGATGGTACATTACCTTACCTATCTCTTCAAGGCCGGTCAAATTGCCATGATGATGAAAGGTGTTACGGAAGGTTCCATTCCGGACAATATTGTAGGCGCCGCCAAGGATGAAGTGAAAAAGCGTTTCCTGACGGTAAGCATTTATTTTGCAGTCACTTCAGCAATCAGCGGAATATTCCACGAAATCTCCCGCGGGATCAACTCAATCGGGAGAATGGCCGGTGGAGAAGGCGGCAATGCAGTCGGAGAAACCATTTCCGGCGTAATTTCCGTCCTTGTTTCCTATCTCTGCGACTGCTGTCTCGGCTGGGTGTTCTATCACAGTGAAGAAAACGCGTTTAAGGCAAGCTGCGAAGGTGCCGTCCTGTTCTTTAAAAACTGGAAGACGCTTCTGAAGAATATGGGCAGGATCTTCGGAATTGGCCTTGCTTCCCTGGTTCTGATCGGCGGCGCGTTCACAGCGGCATTTTACGGCATTTTAAGTATGGTGCCCGGACTTGCAAAAGCAATCGATGATGCAATTCAATCCGGCTCAATTTCGGGAAATATAGACAATCCGCAGGAGATCATCCTGATTGCTGCCCTGGCCTGCGGCGTCATTCTGTGGTTTATTCTGCACAATATATTTGTCCGGCCGTTTGTCCTTGTAGGCGTGCTCAGAAACTATATGAAGGCAGGAATTGAAAATCCGCCGAAGGAAGAGAGCTTTTCCGAGCTTGACCGGATATCCGGAAAATTCCAGAAAATCCACCAGAAGGCAATGGTATAACTCATATAACAGGATGTTTGATTATTCCAGGGGAACGTTAACAATGGTAGACGTGGATTTCAGGGAATATCGCAACAGCATCGGCAATAATATCAGAGCATGAATGGCAGATACAGGAGAATATAAACAGATGAATATCCAGATATTCGGAAAAGCCAAAAGCTTCGATACGAAAAAGGCGCAGATGTTCTTTAAGGAAAGAAATATCCGCTTTCAGTATATAAACCTTTGCAAAAAGGAAATGAGCAAAGGGGAATTCGAAAACGTTTCGCGTGCGGTCGGAGGCTGGGAAAAACTGATCGATGAAAAGGCGAAGGATCAGGATACGCTTTCTCTGATCAGGTACCTTGTGCCTGAAAGCAAAGAAGAAAAACTTCTGGAGAATCAGCAGCTCCTGAAAGTGCCGATCGTTTGTAACGGAAATAGGGCCACGGTTGGATATCAGCCGGAGATCTGGAAAAAATGGATTTCAGAATAATCATCTGTATCATCTGTTCATTAAAACCATAGGAAAATCGTAAAGTTAGTTTATCCCGGGTTTAGCTATTCTTTATCAGGATGTTATCCGGCGGCATTAAGATACGTTCATCTCTTCGGAAGAGAGAACTTTGAATCAAAAGGAGCGTATCGATATGAAGCATGGAAAACATCTATTGTATTTGTGTTTTATGACCATTGCCATGACACTGGCTTTTTCATTTGGCGCAATGGCCGCATCAACCGGCTGGAATAATGCAGGAGGTACCTGGACTTATCTGGATTCATCCGGAAACAGAGTCAGGGACACATGGAAAAAATCCGGGAATTACTGGTATTACCTGGGTTCTGACGGCATGATGTCCACAGACTGCTGGATAGACGGAACAATGTATGTCGACATCAACGGAGTCATGCAGTCAAACAGATGGGTCAATGTCAGTGCGGGTACGGAAAATGCTCCGAATTCAGACGGCGGATGGTATTATCTTGACGGATCCGGAAAAGTTGTGACAAGCGGATGGAAGACAATCGGCGGAAAGAAGTACTATTTTGATTCTGACGGTACCATGAAATACGGCTGGTTTACGGATAACGACAGCAGATATTATCTGGGAACGCAGGACGAAGGAGATGCCAAGACCGGCTGGTTATGTCTTGACTTCGACAAGGAAAATCTCCCGGAAGACGGAACAGTGTCTACGCAGGAAACATCGGGAAGCGATTCAAGCAAATGGTTTTATTTCCAGGCAAACGGGAAAATGGTGAAATCATCCGGAAGCGGTAACTATACCTACAAGACGATCAACGGGAACCGTTACTACTTTGATGAAAACGGAGTCATGACGACAGGATGGGCCTTTGTCAATGACGCCACGCAGTCAAATGCGACAGACAACACCGGAATTTCCGGCTTCAAATATTTCGGGGACGGCAATGACGGCAGAATGTCCAAGGGCTGGCGGTATCTGACAGATTATCCGGAAGATTCCACGGATTCGGGATCGTTTGCAGCGGCATCCGCATCCAATGCGGATACGACAGGCAGCACGGACGGAAGCTGGTATTATTTCGACAGCAACGGCGTTCCGAAATATCTGAATTCCCAGGCAGGGAGTGTTTCGGCTGCGACAAGCAAAATAAACGGACAGTCATACTTCTTTGACGAATACGGGAAGATGCATTCGGGACTGATCGGTCTTTCACTGGCAAACGGAAATCAGTACAGCACCTATTTCGGCAGCACCGATGCTGACGGAAAAATGAAAACGGATAAGCAGACAAATGTTGTCGAAGACAACGGAGACAGCTCAACTTTTTACTTTATCACAGCAGGTGATAACAAAGGCGCCGGATATACGGGCGAAAAGAGCAAGTATCTGTATTATTCCGGAAAACTTGTAAAAGCGGATAAAGGAAGCACGACGCAGGTCTTTGAAGTCAACAATAAGATATATCTGGTAAATGAATCCGGCCAGATCCAGAGATCCAATAAATGCTATAAATCAGACGGCGAATACAGGTATGAATATTATAACGGAACTGTCTATTATACGGATACCAATAAAGTGAGAGGAGGTGAGGTAACGAGCGGAGCAATGCTCCCGACTATATCGTATCAGACAGAAATATCCTTATGAAATCCCTTAATGTACTAAATCCTTTTTTCTGGCAGCCGTCGGTGTTCCGACGGCTGCTGCATTGTTTACGGAAAGTTTATCTGCAGGAAAGAAAGGGTTGTGCAGAAGCTTTTATGATAAAGGACATCATCATTCACAGACGGGAGAATATATGAAGACTGTCGGAAGAAAACGAAACAGAAATTTTAAAAAGCAGACAATAAGACTTGCCGTAACATTTCTGACGGTAATGATATTCGGATTTACCTGCAGATATCTTGTACCCTGCGCGGAAATAGCGGGGATTGCTCCTCCGGAAAGCCTGCCGGCTGCTTCGGAAAGTCTGAGCAGCGTAATATCGGAGAGCAGCATCGTCACGGATACGCAGTCAGCCGCCGATACAACGCAGACCGGTAATTCCATTACGATCACGAAGAAAACGCAGGGTACGGGACTGAAGAAAGTGACATATTTCATAGCCGATGTCCGTCTGAAGGACATACGGGAATTAAAAACGTGTTTTGCCCATGACTCATACGGACTGAATATTACTGAAAGGACATCAGCTATGGCAAAACGGTGCAATGCAAAATTTGCCGTTAACGGAGACTATTACGGAACACGCAATGACGGGATCATCATACGCAACGGAAAACTGTACAGAGATGTGCCGGCAAGAGCGGGAGCCGCATTTTTAAACGACGGGAACATGATCACCTATGATGAAGCCGGCACGGGCGGAGGAGTCCTGAACAGTCAGGGAGCATGGAATACTTTTTCGTTCGGGCCCGTGCTGGTCGAAAACGGAACGGTAATGGACGGGCTCACAAAAACGTACTGCGTCGACACGACAACCATTGAAAACAGGCAGCCGAGAACTGCCGTCGGAGAGATTGCTCCCGATCATTTTGTATTTGTGGTCGTAGACGGCAGGAGGAAAGGATACAGCTGCGGCATGACATTTACGGAACTTGCGGCCCTGATGCTGAATCTGGGATGCAAAACGGCATACAATCTTGACGGCGGTTCATCGGCAACAATGTATTACAACGGGAAAGTCGTAAACCGGCCATGTTCCATGAATAAGGAACGGTATGTCAGCGACTGCATTTATATAAACTGATTGTTTTTCATGACGATTTAAAAGCAATATAAAATTTATAAATATGTTATCGGATGATTACAGACAGTTTAGGGCACTGACTTATCATGAAAATGCCAGCGGAAATTAAATTCAAAATGAGGAGGAAATTGTAAAATGGAGAGAAACGAAAGCAGAGAAATATCATTCAAAGCAGCGATGGTGTGCATTATCATGGCCGTTGCGGTATCGGTCAATGCATGTTCAGGAAGCAGTGCAAAAAGCAGTACCACGGCAGTACCGACGATAAGGTCCATTACATCCACAAAGGCCATAACAACAACACCAGCCGCGGGCACAACAGCTTCACCTGCGACAACTGCTCCGACAACAGCGGCAGTAAAAGCCACAACGGCACCGGCGGCAACAAAGGCCACAACACCGACGAAGGCCACAACATCAACGAAGGCCACGACATCAACAAAGACCACAGCACCGACGAAGGCTACGACATCAACGAAAGCCACGACATCAACAAAGGCTACAACATCAACGAAGGCCACAACACCGACAAAAGCCCCGGCAACAAAGAAATGACAAATCAGCCGGAGACAGAGAACCGCCGCCTGACCGGACGGCGGTCTTTGTTTATAAAGATTTTATAATTCGTATAGGAATTATTGCGAAATGACGGATATGATCAAAAAGAGAAAGTGTGAAACCGAGGAAAATTTATGACAGTCAGAAAGAAGCTGGTCATATCAAATATACTGATGATTCTTGTTCCGGTTGTATTTGCGGTTGTTTTTCTTTTTGTTGCCATGGATACCTATATGCATCCGTACTGGGATCCGATCGAAGACATGTATAACGACGGGAACGGGGCATATTCCGTACAGAGCCTCATTTATTCCTACAGGGATTCCTTTACGTCGGCAGATACAAAAAGAAAAACAGCGGATTTTGAGAAAGAGATAACGGCATTCGGATATCATTTCTGCCTATTCAATGACGGCAAAATAACATACAATACGCTGTCGGACGAAGAGATGAATGCAATAAACAGATATCTGCCGTATTCGGATGATGAAACCGGAAGCTGCACCATGAATACGGAAAGCTGCTCCATTGTGAAAAATACGTTCTCCGCGGACAACGGGAAATGCACGGTTCTTGCCGTATGTATGTATGAAAATGTTTCTCCTGTAGGGCAGGAGTCCTATCTGAAAAAATATATTCTGTCCTTTATCGTACTCTACATCCTCTGCTTCTTTGCCGTTGTCATCATAACGAATTTTTTCCTTTCGAGATGGATAGCATCCACCGTTTTAAAGCCTCTGGACATCCTGAAGAAAAGTTCACGGGAAATCGGATCCGGGAATCTGGAGGCAAAACCGGAATATGACAGGCCGGATGAATTCGGGGAAGCCTGCCGGGAATTTGATGAAATGCGGATCCGCCTTAAGGAATCCGTTGAAACCAGGCTCAGATACGAGCAGTACAGGAGAGAACTGATCGGAGGAATATCCCACGATCTCAGAACGCCGCTGACTTCGATCAAGGGATATGTCGAAGGTCTTAAGGACGGCATAGCGGATACGGAAGAAAAAAGAAGGCATTATTACGATGCCATTCAGACAAGAGCCGGCAGCATGGAAGCGCTGGTAGACAGTCTGTCTACGTTCGCAAGGCTTGAAAACAAACGATACCGCTATTACCTGCAGCCTGCCGACATGAATGAATTCCTTCTTCAGCTGACCGGTGAATACCGTGAGGACGCGGCAAAGAAAAATGCGGTGATACTGTATGACAATAACGCCGAAAACACGAAGGTCCTGCTGGATCTCCAGGAAATGCAGCGGGTTTTCGTCAATCTGTTTGAAAACAGCATAAAATACAGAAAGAGCAGTGAATCCGTCATCAGGATAACATTGCGCAATGTTGAAAACAATCTGGAAATCAAGGTGGCGGATAACGGGCCGGGGGTTTCCGACGGGGAACTTGAGAAAATATTCAACAGCTTTTACCGCGGGGATCAGGCAAGGACAAATCCGGAAAACGGCAGCGGCCTGGGGCTTGCAATCGTAAAACAGATTATTGAGGGACATATGGGTACGATTAAGGCTTATAATAATCAGGGGCTGACAATACAGATCTCATTACCGTTATACACGCACGAAGCGGGGCAGGCACATGAAAAAGATACTGATCATTGAAGATGACAATCTGATCGCGGAGCTGGAACGGGATTATCTGGAAGCCAGCGATTACGAAGTGAAGATTGCTTCGGACGGGACAAAAGGCCTTTCGGAGTCACAGAACAACGGGTATGATCTGATCCTCCTTGACATCATGCTTCCCGGGATAAGCGGTTTTGAGATATGCCGCGAGATCAGAAAAACAAAGAATACGCCGATCATCATGGTGACGGCCAGGAAGGAAGATCTGGATAAAATACGCGGCCTCGGACTCGGAGCGGATGATTATATTGTCAAGCCGTTCAGCCCGTCGGAACTGGTGGCGCGCGTCAAGGCGCATATCCAGATTCATGAAATGCTTCTCAGCACGGGAGAAGCCGGGGCCGCAAAAGACGAATGCATGGAAATTCATGATCTTAAAATCTATGCACTGTCCAGGAGAGTCTATCTTCATGACAGGGAAATCTTCATGACGAACAAGGAATATGAACTGCTCTATTTCCTTGCCTGCAATCCGAATATTGTCTTTTCAAAGGAAACGCTGTTTGACCGCGTCTGGGGAATGGACGCCGCCGGAGACACATCTACGGTAACGGTGCATATAAACCGCATCAGGGAAAAAATCGAAAAGGATACGAATAACCCGGAATATATTGAAACAGTCTGGGGAGCCGGATACAGATTCGCCGTTCTGTAATTTCCTGAAAGTCATATGACCTGGTATTCATGGAATACCGGGTCTTTTTTTGTGCTGCAGAACAGGACTGTTTTTCCGTAAGGTTTTCAGATTGTTTATGCCGGTGTTATTTTTTTTTAAGAAATGTTCTGTAAGGTTAAAGCCGCAGTATAAATCGGCATAACATCGGAGAAAAATATGAATTTTGAATTTACGATTCTTGATTTTATCCAGAACCATATGCGAAGCGGCTTTATGGACGTATTCATGAAAACCATTACAAAAACGGATGATTCCGGGGGCATATGGCTGGTGCTGGCGGTCCTGCTGATCATCAGTGCCAGATACAGGAAGACGGGCCTTACCGTCATTCTTGCGCTCGGAATAGAAATTCTCCTGTGCGGCAAAATTCTGAAACCGCTGATCGGGAGAGTACGGCCGTGCGACATCAATACCGGAATTCAGCTGCTGATCGGAAATCCCGGCGGATATTCCTTTCCGTCGGGACATGCGGCATCGTCCTTTACGGCGGTATCCGTCCTGTATTCCGACCGGTTCAGGTGGCGCAGATGCTTTCTTGTTCTGGCAATTCTGATCTCTTTTTCCAGAATTTATCTGTATGTGCATTTTGCGACCGATGTAATAGCCGGAGCAATCCTCGGTTTTGCAATCGGGAAATTCAGCTGTGCCATGATGGAAAAAGTGATCAGAATGACGACGGAAAAGAATCCGGAAAGAGGAAATACAATATGAACAATGAAAATATACTGATCAGTACATTCAACGGATTCTGCATGGCGCTGGCAGACAGCGTACCCGGAGTATCCGGCGGAACCATTGCCTTTATCATGGGTTTCTATGAAAAATTTCTGGATTCTTTGAACGGACTTTTCGGCAGGAGCACTTCTTCCAGAAAATCGGGAATCCGTTACCTGCTTAAACTGGGCCTCGGATGGTGCATCGGGATGTGCCTTTCGGTGCTCATCCTTTCGGGCATGTTCGAAAGGAACATATATTTTCTCAGTTCTCTGTTTATAGGGCTGACGCTGGCCTCTGTCCCTTTTATTGTCATCCAGGAAAAAGAAACCATGAAGGGCAGACCGGACGGCATTCTCTATCTGGCCGCGGGAGCGGTGCTTGTCTGGGCAGCTTCCGCATTCCACGGGGCCGGGACAGGGATAGCCGTTGATTTTTCGGATGCGAACCTGATGCAGATGCTTTATATATTTATTTCCGGGGCAGTGGCCATCACGGCCATGGTTCTTCCGGGGATATCGGGATCCACGATGCTTCTGATTTCCGGTGTTTATCTTCCGACGATCAGTGCGTTGCGGCAGATCATGGGGCTGCGTCTTTCCGTCCTTCCCGGACTTGCTGCGCTGACTTTGGGAATTCTGTTCGGAATTGCCGTCTTCATCCGGTTTATCAGAATGGGTCTTAAAAACTTCAGGCCGCAGATGCTGTACTTTATCATCGGTCTTATGATCGGGTCGGTATATGCGATCATCATGGGCCCCACAACGCTTAAAAATGCACAGGCGGCCATGACTCTGCATACATTCGAGCTGACCGGATTTATATCCGGAATACTTGTTCTTGTCGGCCTGGAGGCATTGAAAAAGAAAATACAGGAGAGAAGAACCTGAAAATTCCTGCATTTTACATGAATTTAAACTGACACTGCTATCTGATTTTTCATTCGTGATCTAGCATATTCCTAAATTCGAAAAAAGGGGGATGGAATATGTTGAGATCGGGAAGGAAAATCAGATCGTTTTTTGTAATGGGAATGGCGGTTGTCCTGGGCAGCGTGACGGCATGGGGATCAACGGCGCATTTTAATGATGCCAGCAAGGTAAAGGGTTCCGGCGACTGGAACGCATTTGTACAGAAATGGGACAGCACCGCTCAGGACTGCACGAATGTCTCCATAACGCCCGGATGCGCGCAGACGGAAATCAATTTTGCATGGTACAGCAGGACAGACGGCGGTGCCACGCCGGTTGTTCATTTCGGGGAGAGCAAGAATGCGCTGAAGGCATTCTCCGGCACAACGGCATCCGTGGACAGTACTCTTACAGGCGGCGTGCAGTATGATTACAACTATGTCACCGTAACGGGATTAAAGGAAAACAGAACTTATTATTACACGGTTGAAAAGAACGGCACGCAGAGTGCGGTTAAGACTTTCAAAACCGGAAGCTTTGAGAATGTCAGCATCCTGTATGTAGGCGATCCGCAGATCGGAGCCTCCAAGGGACAGAGCCAGAACGGCGAGACACTTGCCAATACGGACGGAGCGGCGAATACCGCGGCAAGAAACGACAGCTACGGATGGAACAGAACACTTGAAACCGCGGTAAAGAACAATTCCGGCCTGAACTTCATCATTTCCGCCGGAGACCAGGTCAACAAGACCGGGAAGGCAAAGGAAGAGGAATATGCCGGATATCTTTCACCGGACATTCTTTCGTCCATTCCGGTTGCCACGACGATCGGCAATCACGATTCCCTGAATCCGGACTACGCTTTCCATTTCAACAATCCGAATCCGACCGGGAACGGAAAAACGCAGGCGGGCGGCGACTATTATTACCGTTACGGCGTGGGACTTTTCATTGTGCTCAATACCAACAACTACAACGCGGCGGAACACGAAGCGACCATAAAGGAAGCAACGGATGCCAATCCGGATGCAAAATGGAGGGTCGTGACCATTCATCAGGATATTTACGGATCCGGACTTGACCATTCGGACACGGACGGCATGATTTTAAGAACGCAGCTTACGCCGGTATTTGATCAGTATAAAATTGATGTGGTCCTGCAGGGACATGACCATACCTACAGCCGCAGCAAAATTCTGCGCGGAGACGGACAGAACCATCAGAATTATGAATTCCGTCTGAATGACGAAGGAAGCGATTACGACTGGGATCATGCCTACAACAAGGATACCGGTGAAAAAATCCCGCTTGTTCCCGCAGCGGACGATGCAGCCGGAACGGCAGCGGAACAGGGATTTGCAAACGACAACAAGTGCTATACAACGACAGACAGCGGAAGCACGGTGACAAATCCGAACGGAATACTTTACATGACGGCCAACTCCGCATCGGGATCAAAGTACTACGAACTGGTTCCGACACAGCAGGACTATATAGCGAACCGGAGTCAGAACTGGCTTCCCAGCTATTCCGTCATCAACATGACATCTTCCTCTTTTACGATCACCACCTGGCAGATCAGGGACGACGGAAATATCGAACGTATCGATCAGCCGTTTACGATCAGAAAATAAGGAAGGAACCGAATGAAAGCAGTTGCAGAGATTTGCCGGCTTGTGAAAAACAGGCCGGCAGTACTGTTGATTACGGCAGTTTTTCTGATTGCCGCGATCAGCCTGAATCATGTTAAAAAAACGGAACTGATAAACAGGACCGGACAGACTTTTGAAAAAGGCACCGTTGTTTCCGTGCTGCAGGATAACATACAGGAAGACGGAACCAGAGTCGGGGAGCAGACGGTGGATGTGCTCATGACAACCGGCATCCGTAAGGGAACGGAAATTGTCATGAAAAGTTCCGCAGGGTATCTTTTCGGAGCCGTGTGCAAACCGGGCATGCATGTCATTGTCATGCAGAGCGTTGCCGGAAAAAGTACGGTTTCGGCCGTTTACTCGAGAGACCGCGGAAATGTCCTGCTGATCTTCGGCGCTCTTTATATTCTGCTTCTCTGTCTGGTCGGACGGCGGAAAGGGGTACGGGCCGCCGCGGGACTTCTGTTTACATTCGGCGGCGTCATCTATATTCTGATTCCCATGATATACCTGGGGCTCTCTCCGGTCTTTTCCGCCGTGCTGATCTGCGCGGTCACCACGGCAGTCACGTTTTATTTTCTCGGCGGGATCTGCCGGAAAACGGCTGCGGCAACGGCAGGAACGGTTGCGGGAGTTGTGGCGGCGGGAATTGCGGCAACGGCGTTTTCCGCGGCTGCCGGGATAAGCGGATGGAATGTTTCCGATATCGAAAGCCTGCAGACACTCTGGGAAACGAATAATATCCGCATAGGCGGGCTTCTGTTCGGCGGCATTCTGATCTCTTCCCTGGGAGCCGTGATGGACGTAGCCATGTCGGTCAGCAGCGCCATGGAGGAAATCTGCAGGCAGAATCCGTCCATCACGAGAAAGGAACTTTTTGCCGCCGGCATGCGGATAGGAAGCGACATGATGGGGACGGACAGCAATACGCTCATTCTTGCTTTCGCGGGCAGCGAGATTTCCGTGCTGGTCCTGGACTATGCGTATGATCTGCCGTTTCTGCAGGTCATCAATTCCAACAATATCGGGATTGCCGTCATGCAGGGGCTGTCGGGAAGCTTCGGGATTGTTCTCTGCGTTCCCCTTACGGTGCTGCTGTCTTCCCTGATTTTCCGTGGAAAGGACAAGGCGGCAGCGTGACCGCAATGCCCGGCAGATAATTTTTTAAAGTTTTCAGAGATTTAAGTACAATTTCAGCATACTGCAGTAATATGCCATCATACAACGTGCAGTGATTATCGCGTAAGTCCGGTTGTGCGATAATCACTGTACTTTTTTATGTGTAAATGAATCGGATAACCAACCGGCCAACTGACCATCAGACCATTGAAAATGGGGAGGGAAAAACAATGAAAAAAAGATTTCTGGCTATCGCTGCAGTCGTTTTAAGCCTGGTTATGTCTGCATCATCCGTGTCTCTTTCATCTTTTGCGGAGACACAGGAGACAACGGAAAACACTTCTTCATCCGGGCAGCCGGATGACCATCAAAACGCAGGAAATGCCGGCGGCATGGGCGGCGGCGTTGCCTTCGGAGCAGGTTCCAGGGGCGACGGGAAAGCCGTTACGGAAACGGACCCGGCCATTGCAAACATCATCAGTTCGGACGCGGACAAATTCACGCAGGCAACTTATGAAGACAGCACCAATGGCATTTCGCTGGGATACAGCCTGTACGTTCCGGAAGATTACGACCCGAGCAAGTCTTATCCGCTTCTTATGTATATTCCGGATGCCTCCGGCGCCAGCAAGACGGCAGAGGAACTGGTGCAGCAGTATTTCGGTGCCGATGTCTGGGTAACGGCATCCGAGCAGGCGAAGCATGAATGCTTCGTGCTGGTTCCGGCATTCTCGGTGATCGTCGTGGATGACGATCACAATACTTCAAACGAGATCGATGCCGCCGTGGATCTTCTTCATTCCCTGACGGGTCAGTACAGCATAGATACCAACCGGCTTTACACGACCGGTCAGTCCATGGGATGCATGACTTCCCTTTACCTGAACGGAAAATATCCGGATCTCTTCGCGGCATCCCTGCTTGTTTCCGGTCAGTGGGACATTTCGCAGCTTTCCTCACTTACAAATGAAAAGTTCTTCTACATCACGGCAGGCGGCGACACCAAGGCTTCCGGCGGACAGACCGAAGTCATGAACATGCTGACACAGAACGGTGTAAGCTACAGCTACGGAACATGGAGCGCACAGGACACCGATGCCGTACAAAGCAGCGCGGCGGAGTCATTGATCTCGCAGGGCAATAACGCAAACTTTATCCGCTTTGAAACGGGGACCGTTTTAAAAGGCGGCACCGGGATGGAACACAATGCTTCCTTTGTTTACGGATATAAGATTTCCGCCGTCAGGGACTGGCTGTTCGCACAGAGCAGGACCACAGCTTCGGGCAGTACGACAGACAGCACGGCAGACAGTACGTCAGACAGCACGGACGGGGCGGCGCTTTTTCAGAAGGCGGAAGAACTGAGGAAGTCCGGCGGTGATGAAGCAACGGTTTTCCAGTATTATCTGCAGTCTGCGGAAGCAGGTTATGCGGAAGCGGAAACGGAAGTCGGGGATTCCTATATGCGCGGCCATGGAACCGATATCGATTATGCGAAGGCTTTTGAATGGCTTTCCAAAGCTTCTTCAGAGGCCACGGAAAAGGAGTATACGGATCTCGGAATTCTTTATCTGAACGGATGGGGAACGGAAACAGATTATGCAAAGGCGCTGGAACTTCTGACAGCCGCCACGGACATGAATAGCATGAAAGCGCCCCGGTATGTGGGGATGATCTATGAAAACGGATACGGAACGGATGCCGATTATGAAAAAGCCGTGGAGTATTATCAGCTGGCAGCGGACAGAGGCGACATCACGGGGACGTATTATCTCGGACAGATGTACGAGAAGGGACTCGGCGTTATGCAGGACTATGCGAAGGCAATGGAACTGTATCAGAAATCGGCGGAAAGAGGAGACGTGATCGCGGCGCCTGCCATAACGGCAATCGGTCACCTGTATGAAGAAGGACTCGGTGTCGATGCAGACACGGCAACGGCAAAAGAATGGTATGAAAAAGCTGCCGCTACAGGATATGCGGAAGCGCAGACGGCATTGCAGAATTTATAATCTGACCACTGTCAGGAGGAAGAAGATGAAAGGGAAAAACATACTGGGAATAATTGCGGCTGCAGCACTTGTGATGACAGGAGCCTTGTCTGTTTGTCAGAACATGACAAGCTACGCGGCTGAAAGTGAAAGCACAGCGGAGGCTGTTCCTGCGGTTACGCAGGTCGTGATCAACAACACAGAGGTTTCCTTTAATACCTATACTTTGAACGGGAATGTTTATTTCAGGCTGCGCGATATTGCCAAATCCTTTATGGGGACATCAAAGAGTATATCGATTGCCGAAAGCAGCAACTCTGTTGTCATGAAATCCAATGAGTATTATACGGCAACCGGAAATGAACTGGGAACGGAACCGGATACGGAAAATGCACAGGCATCCAAAGACAGCAGGGATATTGTCTATAACGGATCTTCCGTCCGCATTTCCGGGTACGATATCAACGGCGAAATCTATTTTACCCTGAATGATCTGGAGACCATGATGAACTTTACGATCGGCACGGATGAGACAACGGGGCAGGAAAGCGTTTCCACCGGGATACCGTGGACGCCGGTGACATCGATCGATTTTTCGGCACAGAAGGATGTCATGATAAAGAACAGTGACGGAACGCTTGTTTCCATGGCGACTCCTTACTTTACTTCCACGCTGGTGGCGCCCGGTACCTGGCAGATCAAAAGCGACGGGGACTACATGTATCTGGTGGAAGGGGACGATGAAGCCGTTCTGATCGATTCCGGCTACGGTGCCGGGAATATCAGGGCTTACTGCGAAACGCTTACGTCGAAACCGCTGAAGTACGTCATCAACACGCATTATCATTTCGACCATACGGCCAACGATGCCTATTTCGACTGCGCCTATATGTCCGCGGATACGGCTGCACTGGCAACAATCCCTTATCCCAGTTTTGCGGGGATCAATTTTCCCAGGGATTATCCGGTTGTAATCATAGGAGACGGATATACCTTTGACCTCGGGAACAGAACGCTTGAAGTTTTTGAAATACCGAATCATACGGCAGGAGGAACAGCGCTTCTTGACCGCACAAACAGGATCCTCTTTTCCGGCGATGAGATCATGAGAGCGGACAGCATTTCCTTAAACTGCAGCGTGCAGCAGTTTGAGCAGAACATGGAAAAACTGGAAGCGGTTCGCGGTGATTTTGATCAGTGCTTCGGAGGTCCGGGGATTGTGGATGCATCCGCAATCGATAATTTTCTTGCCTGCTCGCAGTATATCCTTGCGGGTGGAGAACCGGATACGGCATCTTCCGGGAACGGACAGGGCGGCTTTGGACAGTGGAACAACAACCAGAATGCGACAACGGATTCCGGGCAGACAGTATACAGCCGCGGCAGTGTCCGGACACCGGACAAAGGACCGGCATCGGATAATACCTGTCAGGTAAAAACAACTTATTCAAACTGCACGCTGATGTATGACAGCCGCAGGATAACGGAATAGAAGACACTGAATGATTTCATACGGAGTTATGATAAAGGGAGAGGAAGAACATGTTTAAGAAAATGGTATCGGTCATTGTGGCTGCTGCACTCACAGCATCGCTTTCTGCCTGCGGCGGTACGGGAACGCAGAGTACGACAGGAAATTCCGCAACAACAGCGGCATCCGCAGAAACGACGGGCGGAAACATGCAGGGCGGACAGCCCGGCGGCATGAACGGCATGACGGATTACAAAAAGGACGATACAGTCCTTCAGGATATGATCGCGACAGTGGTCCCGAAATTCCGGCAGTTCACCTATACGGATTCCGAAACGGGAAAAACGATCGCATACAATCTGTACGTGCCGGCAGACTATGATTCCTCCAAGTCCTATCCGCTGGTATATTACATAGCGGATTCCAGCGTAGTAGGTCAGGATACAACGGCGCCGCTTACACAGGGCTACGGCGGAATTATCTGGGCAACCGATGCGGAACAGGCCAAGCATGAAAGTTTTGTCCTGGTACCGGAATATTCGGATGTGGTTCTGGATGATCACAGCGGATATACGACAAGCGATTATCTGGAAATGACAGTACGCCTTCTTCAGTCTGTGGAAAGCAAATACAGCGTGGATCAGAAAAAGATTTACGCAACGGGACAGTCCATGGGCTGCATGATCTTCATGTACCTTGCGGCAGAACATCCGGATCTTTTTGCAGCGGAAATGTTTGTGGACGGACAGTGGGATATTACGAAACTCAAAGGCCTTGAAAGCCAGAAATTCTTCTACTTTGCGGCAGAAGGAGACGAAAAAGCTTCCGCCGGCCAGAAGGAAGTGACGGACATGCTTACGGCCGACGGAAGCAAATACAGTACTGCAGAATGGGATGCAACATGGTCAACGGATGAATTCAAGACTGCGGTTTCGACCATGCTCTCGGAAGGCAATGCGATCAACTGTGTACAGTGGAAGCTTGGCACTGTTCTTCCGGAAGGCATTTCGGTCGGGACAAGCGAACACATGTATTCGTTCGATCATGCCTATACGACCGAGGGCGTAAGAGACTGGCTCTTTGCCCAGTCAAAATAATTCAGCGGAGAGATTTTCTGCCGGCCAGTGCATAAATCTTTTTCGTAAGCAGGACGGCAAACAATGCCAGCAGAGCCATTCCTGCACGTGACAGTATATCCGCCGCGGGTTCTCCCGTTTTCGGAAGACCTGCGGATTTTGAAAGCGGCATCTGATTATCCGTGATTTCTTCTGTTGCGGGTTCGGTGCTGCTTTCAGCGTTCTTTACCAGAGGTGTGCTTTCCGGTGTTATGCTGACAGTTGATGTCGATGCGGACGTTGAACTGCTGGAGCTTCCGCTGTTGTTTGACGGAGCTGCCGGCGTCGGATTCAAAGGTGTCGGATTCGACGGAACCGGTTCGGTAGGCGTCTCGGGATTTTCGGGAATGGTTTTGGTTTTCCTGTAAGAGGACGTGATCACCACATCGGCGGAAAAGGTACCGTTCAGGGCAATGTCATTTTCTACGAAGGTATATCCGCTGATTGTCTTACCGGCAATGCCGGCTGCATCATAGGAGGTTCCTTCAGCGTTATCCGAACTTACGTAGTCACTCGCAATGGGTTCTTTCGTATCCGCATCGATATATTTTACGGTCAGGCTGTATGTTGCTGCCGGATCAATTTCCGGTTCGCCGTCTCCGAGATAGAGCCAGTAGCTGTCCGTGAAAGCAGCCTGTTTCACGATATTGCGGAAGGTATTGGCATCGGCTCCGTCGTTTTCCTTAAACTCGTGCGGTGCTTCGGTATTGAAAACGAAATATCCTTTTGCTTTGGCTGTGTCCGAATAGATGAGATAGTCTCCGGGGTTCGCCACGTTCACGGAAAAAGATCTGTACCCTTCCTTTAACGAAAATGTTTTTACGGTCGGCGTTCCCTGCGCGGGTTTCTTAAGCTGCACGGAAAGGGATTCATATCTCCGTGAGGTAATGCCTGTGTCTTCAAGATCCACGAAAGTGCCCTGCAGAAGATTTTCGGAATCGGAAATTGCGCATGCGGGTGTCCGGTCATTTTCGGATACAGGCTTTGTGTCGATTGCAAACTTTGTTCCGTCCGCTTCGGCAAGAATCTTTGTATTCTGTCCGATGCTGATGTCTTCCGAATTTACGTTTCCTGCGCCGGAACCGATGCCGCATGCTCCCCAGCCGCCTATGGCAAGGAGATCGGTACACTGCGAAATAGCAATGGAAACCACTGTGGTCGTGTGGTAGGAATCACCGGAACTGTAATATCCGGATCCTATTCCAGCGCCGCCCTGTTTGGCATTTCTGTCGGAAGAAGCACCGTAAGCTTTTATGGTTCCGCCGGAAATGGAAATTTCGGCTTCTTCACCGCCTGCTCCTTCTCCTATTCCCGCACCACCTTTGGACCCGCCGGTGGAAGTAATGTCTCCACCGGAAATGCTGATCAGGGTTTCTGTTGCGGTACCCGTTCCTCTTGCATACTGTGTTTCCGATTTTCCGTTCTTTTTCCTATCAGATTTAAAGTTCGGTGTTCCGCCGGAACCTATCCCCGCAGCAGCCGCGGCACCGTAAGCCGCAATGGTTCCGCCGGTGATGGTAATATTGGCTTCTCCTTCATATCCGCCGCCTATTCCTGCGCCGCCGTGATGGTTATTGTCGCTTCCCTGGTGGCCTCTGGCTGTAATATCTCCGCCGCTTATTTCAATAATTCCGCTGTCGGAATATTCGCCGCCGCCAATGCCGGCACCGTTTCCGTTGCTTTCTGCGTCAATGGTTCCGCCGTTTATGACAATATGTCCGCCGTTTACGTATCCGGGGCCCTTTGCTCCGTTTTCATTCTTTGAACTTCCGAGTCCGGACCCTATGCCGGAAGCCCCTTTAGCTGTAATGCTTCCGCCGTTTATCTCGATATCGCCTCCGTCAACATGGGATCCGCCGCCTATTCCCGCGCCGCATCCGGCTGATCCGGTTGCCGTGATATTTCCTCCGTTGATGGTGATCTTACCCCAGTTTTCCGCATCCGGTTTATAGGAACGGCTGGGGCCGCTGGATCCGATGCTGTATGCGGAACCGATCCCAGCTCCGTTTGAACCGGCAACGGCAATGACTTCTCCGCCGCCGATCGTAATGTTTCCGTATACGTCATCGCCTTTATAGCTTCCGCCTATTCCGGCAGATTTGTCTCCGCCGTTAGCCTTTACGGTTCCGCTCCCGTCAATGGTAAGAGAACCCATGGAATTGGAATCCGTGAATGCCACTTCAATACCGGCATATTCGGAGTCACCGTTAAAAGTCGAATCGGAATCCTCTCCCGCAATAACGGTAACGGAAGCCCCGGCTTTGACAGTCAGGGCAGCACCGTCTTTTCCGTTGAATGTATTCTTTCCATACAGACGGATTGTCTTATCGGAAGAAACCGTAAGAGAAGTGCCTACGGTAACGCCGTCAAGAACTATTTCATTATCATTTCCGTTCAGGAGATCCTGAATTTCCGCATCGGACATGGTGGCGCTTCCGTAAGCGGAACCCAGATACATGAGAATGCCGTCCGGAAGGGCGTCGGACAATGTACCGCCGTCCTCCACGTCGCCGTCCGGAAGGGCATCGGATGACGTACCCCCGGTCACATCGCCGTCAGGCAGAACATCTGACTCATCTTCTTCGTCAGCCCATACCGCAGACGGAGAGAAACCGGAGAATGCCGTTATCGTGGTAACAGCAAGAATGATGGATAATATTTTTTTAAATCTGATCATGTATTCCTTTCTCTGTGACAATCGCAGAATTCGTGACCTGTAAAATGACAAGCAGCTAAAGTAAACTGAAGTTGTTAATTACACATTACAGAAATTCTACGATATAATCAAAATAATGTCAATAGTAATCTATACTATACAACACAAGAACGGAATAGATAATCAGAAAAACAATTGATTAATATACAAAATATTTAATTATGTTCAGAAAATGCCTTTTTCAGAACCGGAAGAATGATGATGGCAAGGACACCGCCTATGGAAGCCGTGATCAGCTGAGGGAATGAAAAACTGGCTGAGATAACGGCTGCTTTTTTGGCCGGCAGCTTAAGAATGAACGGAACTGCTATTTTGACAATGCCTATATAAAGGAAGAGGAATTTTGCCACGGCACCGATTATCAGAGCAATAATATAAGAAACAATCCGCGGCGCTGTTTTTCTGTTTCCGATAAGGTGCCAGATCAGGACAAGAATAAAATTTCCGACCATGATAAACGGGATCAGGATCCAGGAGGGTCCTATTCCGATCAGTCTTGCGAGAACGGGTGAGATTACGGCAGCCGTTGAACCGCAGGCCAGACCCGATGTCATAACGGCAACAATCAGAATAAGATTGACCAGGGAGCCGGTGATGAGCGTATTGCCGAGAGAAGCTGTTGCAAGCTGGGCAACAATCAGAAGGGCGATAAAGACGGCCGTTCTTGTTATCCATAAGACTGTACGATTATTCTGTTTCATTTCATATACCTCTTTTCATCAAAGCTATTTGTTATAAAATATACTATATAAGCCTGGAAGTCAAACGGGAGGATACTGTGCTTTAAAGGAAAACAATGGTAAAATAAATTAACAACGTTAACATGACAGGAGCCAAAATGAAAATTCTGAATTTCGGATCGCTGAATATCGATTATGTTTATAAGCTGGACCATTTTGTGAAAAAAGGTGAGACCATTGCTTCTTATTCCCTGAATCGCTACAGCGGCGGAAAGGGGCTGAATCAGTCCGTAGCGCTGGGGAAAGCCGGACTGGAGATCTATCATGCGGGAAGTATAGGAAAAGACGGCACCTTTCTTCTGGATGTGCTGAAATCATCCGGCGTGGATGTGTCGCTGGTCAGCATACTGGAAAACGAGAGTACGGGACATGCCATTATCCAGAATGACAAGGAAGGGGATAACTGTATTATCCTGTACGGCGGCGCCAATCAGTCCATTACCGAGAAACAGGTGGACGAAGTACTCGGAAATTTCAGCTCCGGGGATTATCTGATCCTGCAGAATGAGATCAACTGCATGGATCAGATCATTAAAAAAGCATATGAACGTGGCATGGAGATTGTTTTAAACCCGTCTCCCATGAACGAAAAAATTACGGCACTGGATCTGAAGAAAATCAGCTGGTTCATTCTGAATGAAATAGAATGTGGACAGATCACCGGGATGGAAACCGAAGATGCCGATATCCTGACGGATGCCATGTTGAAAAAATTCCCGGATTCCAGAATTGTGCTGACACTCGGAAGCGAAGGCTCGTGTTATGCGGATAAGACCCGCAAGGTCAGACAGGGGATTTACAAGGTAAAAACCGTGGATACAACGGCAGCCGGCGATACCTTCAGCGGATACTTCATTGCCGGCATAACCGGCGGAAAATCCGTGGAAGAATCCATGGACCTTGCGGCAAAGGCTTCGGCCATTGCGGTCTCAAGGCCGGGCGCGGCACCCTCTGTTCCGACCATGCGTGAAGTGGAAAGTTTCAGGAATCAGTAGACAGAAAACGGTAAGCAGGAACTGAACGTAAAGCCGGTTATCCTTTTGCGGAAGCCGGCTCAATGGCAATTCTCTTGCCGCGGAGTTTTACGCTCTTCATTTTTTCTATGACATCCCGGGCGCATTCCTTCGGGATTTCGACAAAGGTATACCGGTCAAACATGTCTATGCGGCCGATCAGCTGGCCGTCCATTCCGGTTTCCCCGGCAATGGCACCGACAAAGTCTCCCGGACGTACGCCGGATTCTTTTCCGATGTTGATAAAGAGGCGGACCATGCCTTCATCCACGGCGCCGGTGTCTCCGTAATCGGAAGCGGCTTCGGCTTCTTCCTGCTCTTTTTCTCCCATGGATATTTTCAGAAATGCGGCAGCTACGTCAAGAGCAGTGTAATCTTTTTCGTTGATCCTGTTTTCGATGATGTCGATCATATCCTTCAGGTCGGCTTTGTTTATGATCTCTTCCGCTTCATCCAGGATCTGATCCGCCTTTATGGCTGCGATCTCGTTTTCCGAAGGCACCTTGTGTGCCTTGATTTTTGTTTTGCAGTAACGCTGGATATCGCGCAGTTTATATACTTCTTTTCCGACAATAAAGGTGAAGGCAATTCCCTTTTTTCCGGCTCTTCCGGTTCTGCCGATCCGGTGGACGTAGTATTCATCATCCTGCGGAAGGTCATAATTGAAAACCGCTTCTATGTTTTCCACGTCTATTCCGCGGGCGGCAACATCGGTCGCGACCAGGATATTGGTGCGTCCGTTGCGGAAATTTTTCATGACACGGTCCCGCTGCATCTGATTCAGGTCTCCGTGAAGACCTTCCGCAAAATAGCCGCGGCCCTTCAACTCATCGCAGAGGGTATCGACCTTGCTTTTGGTGTTGCAGAAGACCAGGGACAGTTTTGGACTGTACATATCCAGCAGACGGGAGAGAGCCTCCGTTTTCTGATTGGCGCCGACTTCGTAGTAATACTGTTCTATTTTAGGAACGGTCAGTTCCTTCTTGACAACGCGGACCAGCTCCGCATTTTTCTGAAATTTCCGCGCAATGTCCATGATCGGCTTATCCATGGTTGCGGAAAAGAGGACTGTCTGGCGTTCATCCGGCACCTCGGCAAGGATTGTCCGGATGTCATCCACAAACCCCATGTCCAGCATTTCGTCCGCTTCATCCAGAACGACCGTGTGCAGGGTATCCAGTATTAAAGTGCCTCTCCGCATATGGTCCATAATCCGGCCGGGGGTTCCGACCACAACCTGGACGCCGTTCTTCAGAGAGCGGATCTGCGTGCGGATTTCCTGACCGCCGTAAACCGGCAGTACCTTAATGCCGTGAATGAATTTCGCAAGACTCCGGATTTCGTTTGCCACCTGAATGGCCAGTTCTCTGGTAGGGCAGAGAATGAGAGCCTGAAGGCTTTTGTCCCGGCTGTCCGTTTTCTGCAGAAGCGGGATGCCGAAAGCGGCTGTTTTTCCCGTCCCGGTCTGTGCCTGTCCGATCAGGTCTTTTCCTTTCAGCAGTACAGGGATGGCCTGTGCCTGTATGGGGCTCATCTGTTCAAATCCCATTTCTTCCGTGGCTTTTAAAATCCGTTCATCAATTTCAAGCGTGTCAAAACCGGGAGCCGGTTCTTCTTCTTCGGATATTATTTCCTGGGCGGCTTCTTCCGCCTCTACTCTTGCGGTCTCCGCGGCTATATCCGCTTCAACGGAAGCGTATGATTTTCTGTGTACCTGTTTCTTTCCGTAGGTTTTCCCGTAGGTTTTTCCGTAAGTTCTTTTCTTTTCAAATTTCTTCATAAAACATCCTTTCGTTTATGCATGTTGCAAAAAAAGAGAACCGCATCACTCGATGCAGTTCTCGCCGCTGAATTAGCTTTATCAGTATAGAGGATGGGGTTCCGTTCTGTCAATGGATTTTCAGGAGAGGAAAGAAATTTATTCCGTAGCATCCCCTGCAGGACCGGGATTTCGTGATCAGACGGTTTTTACATTTACGTTCATGTTCTGAAGCTTTTTCAGAATGTCCGGTCGGATTTCTCTGCCGGTAATGATCATGTTGATTTCCCTGAAAGAACAGATATTCATAAAGGCAATGTTCTCAAATTTTGAATGATCGCATAAAATAATGACCTCATTGGAAGCTTTGATCATAAGCCTTTTTGTCTTGACCTCTTCCATGGAAAAATTCATCAGCCCGATTTTCAGGTCAACAGCATCTACGCCCATGAAGACTTTGTCGGCATGGATTTCCGCGAGGGAATTTTCCGTAAAGAGTCCGTTCAGGGAATAATAATCATGACGGAGATTTCCGCCAAGGACCATTAGATCAATTGCATGATTGTCGGAAAGAATCATAGCTGTATTCAGGTCGTTTGTTGCAATATACAGCTTTGAAAATTTCTGATTTATTTGTTTGGCGAGTTGGCATACTGTTGTACCGCTGTCCAGGATAATGGTGTCGTTGTTCTGGATCATTTCGGCAGCTGCTATAGCTATTCTTGTTTTTTCGTCGTTAAAGGTGTCTTTCCGGATTTTAAAAGGCGGCTCATAAGAAGTTTTCGGCAGGACGGCGCTGGCGCCGCCTCGAAGGCTTTTTAATTTTCCGCGTTTTTCCAGCAGCAAAAGATCTCTTCTGATGGTGGTACGGGAAGCGCCAAGAAAGGACATAAGATCCGTATAAGAAGCAAATTCATTTTCCTTCAGATACTCTATGATCTTTTCGAGCCGTTCTTCGTGAATCAATGCAGGGCCTCCTTGAAGTTACATCAAAATAACATGATTTGGTTAAAATAAAACAGAATTGCACATAATCGTTTAGTTATTTATAGCACCTCAGATACAGACATGTCAAATAGGAAGTAAAAATGAGAAATATATTTAATATTATCAGATTATTTTTTAGCACGGCACTATCTTGCATGGCTAATATTTTATGTTATAATGTAAAAAATTGTTCAAAATAGAACATAATTGTTCAAAAGAGGAAGTGCCCTGTATGCAAAAGAAAATAACGGACTTTTTTAAACAAGGCATAGAACCGCTCCTTTCCATACTCTTTGCTTTTCTGGCGAGCAGTATCCTGATCCTGATCATCAAACAGGATCCGCTTAAGGTATATGGAGTAATGATCAGCGGGGATTTCAGCAATCTGGCAAATTTCGGGGAGGTTCTGATCAAGACCACGACGCTGATCCTGACGGGGCTCAGCTTCGGAATAGCTTATAAATGCGGTCTCTGCACCATCGGGGCGGAAGGACAGCTTTACATAGGCGGATGCTGCTCGATCTTTGTCGGGCTTTATCTGCAGAATCTGCCTCCGGTATTGAACATCATCCTTGCCCTGATTGCTGGAGCTGTGGGCGGAGGTCTCTGGGGCCTTCTGGTCGGCTGGCTGAAGGTACAGTTTCATTCCAATGAAGTTATCACGACGATCATGCTGAACTATATTGCCATGCTGTTTTCCAATTACCTTGCTGCCGGGCCCATGAAGGAAGCCGGATCAAATTCACCGCAGTCTGCCCAGATACCGCAGAGTGAATGGCTGTATGTTTTCGTAAAGTCCACGCGGCTTCACATCGGCATATTCCTGGCTCTGATCGCCCTGTTCCTGTACTGGTATCTGCTGAACAAAACCAAAACGGGCTTTGAGATACGCGTTGTCGGACAGAATCAGGATGCGGCGAAATATGCGGGGATCAATGTCAAAAAGAATATCCTGCTGACCATGTTCATTTCCGGTGCCTGCGGCGGACTTGCCGGGTGCATGGAAATAGTGGGTATCCAGCATCGTCTTATTCAGAATTTTTCAAGCGGATACGGTATGACCGGGATTGCCGTTTCCCTTCTGGGCAATAACAGTCCGGTCGGAATTCTGTTTTCCGGATTCCTGTTCGGGGCTTTGAAAAACGGCGGAAACAACATCAAGTTATTCACTGCGGTTCCTGCTGCCATTATCGATGTCATCCAGGCATCAGTCATTTTCTTTGTTCTGCTGAATATCGTGGGCAAGATGAAAGAGGACAGGAGGAAAAAACATCATTATGTCGAGCGTGTTTAATCTGATCGGTTCAACGCTGAGACTTTCCATGCCGATATTGTTTGTGGCGCTTGGCGCATTGGTTATGCAGCTGGCCGGCATCGTCTGCATGGGTTCGGAAGGAATGATGATCACAGGCGCTTTTACGGCGGTTGCCGTTTCACTGAGTACAAACAATATCTGGCTCGGTTTTCTGGCAGCCATTCTGGTAACGGGACTGATCGGAATTTTCTTCGGATTTCTTTCCGTAAAGTACCGCGTAAATCAGGTTGTTCTGGGTGTGGCGCTTAACCTTCTGTGCGCCGGGGTAACAACTACCTTGAACAGAGGCCTGTTCGGTTCCACGGCACCTATGCTTACCGTATCTTTTCCGGATGTGGGACTGGGACTTCTGGCTCCGGATATCATCGGATTTGTTTCCATTCCGGTCATGTGGGTGTTCCTGTATAAAACACTGCTCGGGCTCAGAATACGGTCGGTCGGCGAAAATCCGCTGGCTGTTCAGACATCCGGACTGAGCGTGGCAAAAATCAGCTATATCGCCTGCTTTATCAGCGGCGCATTTGTAGGAATGGGCGGCGCTTTCTTTTCCACCGGACGTTCAAGAGCTTTTATTGAAGGGATGACAGGCGGGAGAGGATATATTGCCCTGGCGGCTGTGGCATTCGGAAAATATAATCCGGTCGGAACATTTCTGGCAGTCCTGCTCTTTGGCTTCGGGGAAGCCGTTCAGTATCGTCTGCAGGCAGGCGGCGACAATGTCATTCCTCACCAGTTTGCCCTGATGCTCCCGTATGTCCTGACGGTTGTGGCACTTTCTGTCTTTGTCAGGAAGTCGAAAGATCCGGCGGCTCTCGGGAAACCGTTTAAATCCGAATAAGGAAAATTTCAAATGGATTCAACCGAAAGAGAGAATGTGCTCATTCGGAGAGATAAAATAATTAAGGAGGAGATCAGTATGAGGTTAAAGAAGATTGTGGCGTTAGTATGTACTTTTGCAATGGCAGCAATGTCTGTTTCGGGATGCGGCAGTTCGGCATCAAACGGTACCACGGCGGCAGCAGCGGTAACTACGGCAGCGGCAACAACCAAGGCAGCGGCAGCCGCGACAACGGCAGCAGCGGCAGCAACAACGGCAGCAGCAACCAAGGCAGCAGCGACTACGGCGGCAGCTGCAGCGGCAAAAAGCGATGTCAAAGTTGCTGCAGTATTCCCCGGAGCAATTAATGACCAGGGATGGAATCAGCTCGCTTATGAAGCAATCGTAAAGGCACAGAAGGAACTCGGCGTACAGACTGCTTATTCGGAAAAAGCGGAAGCCTCCGAATATGAACAGCTTTTCCGCGGCTATGCACAGCAGGGATATACCATTATTGTTGCTCACGGCGATCAGTTCTACGATGCGGTATGCACAGTTGCAAAGGATTATCCGAATGTCCAGTTCATAGTAACATCGACACTGCAGAGCCAGGCACCGAACGTAAACGGATGCTTTGTAGGCGGTGTTGAGGGCGGATTTGCGGAAGGTGCAATCGCAGCTTATATGACAAAGTCAAAGAAGCTGGGTGTTGTTTTAGGACCGGAATCCACATCCATGAACGATGACTTAAAGGGATACAAGGCAGGTGCCGCATATGTGGATAAGTCCATTGAAGTGGATTCTGTCTATACGGATACCTATGAAGATACGGTAAAAGGCAAAGAGGCAGCCATGGCACTGATCGAAAAAGGCTGTGACGTTATCACCCAGGAAAACGACTTCGCAGGAACAGGTGCCATTGAAGCATGCCAGGAAAAGGGAATCTGCAATGTTGCCGGCGTTATGGAATCCAAGGATTACGGCAATACCGTTCTCTGTTCTGTTATTGAAGACAACACTCTTGGCATTTACATGATGATCCAGAGAGGTGTTGAAGGAAAATTAAACGGAACGCCCACGAATTTCGGCTTTGCGGACGGCGCTCTTCAGTTCAGCGGATTTTACGGAAAATTTGCGGAAACGATGACCGAAGACCAGAAGACAAAAATCAAAGCAGTGGTCGATGATCTGACAAGCAAAAAACTTAATCCGCAGGATTACGTTACGGAATAATCAGGAATGACAGAATGGTCTGCTGCCGGAAAGTGTTCCGGCAGCAGCTGTACTGCAGAGGACAATCAATGGAACAACTATTGGAAATGCAGGATATCACAAAGACATATCCGGGTACCGTGGCATGCGATAAGGTCAATCTGTCGGTTGCAAAAGGAGAGGTGCATACTCTTCTCGGAGAAAACGGTGCCGGAAAAAGCACGCTGATGAAAATACTGTACGGTATGACCAGTCAGGATTCCGGCAGTATTTTTTTCCAAGGCCACAAAGTCAACATCGGGAAAACGGAAGATGCCATAAAAATCGGTATCGGAATGGTACATCAGCATTTTATGCTGGTGCCGGCGATATCTGTCGTTGAAAATGTCATTTTAAGTCTCGGAAGCAGTGCCAGGGGCGTTTTTCTGGATAAGGTGACTGCCGAGAAAAGAATCATGCAGCTTTCCGATAAATATGATCTTCATATAGATCCGAAAGCAAAGGTGGAAGATCTGACGGTAGGGCAGCAGCAGAGAGTGGAAATACTGAAGGCAATCTACAAGAACTGCGAACTGCTTATTCTGGATGAACCGACGGCAGTCCTGACTCCTCAGGAGACCCGTGAACTGTTCCAGATCATCAGTACACTGAAATCGGAAGATAAATCGGTGATTTTCATTTCCCACAAATTGAACGAAGTAATGGAAATCAGCGACCGGATAACGGTCTTAAGATCCGGCAAGGTTATCGGTGTCGTTAAAAAGGAAGATACGGATGCAAGACAACTTGCCCGCATGATGGTGGGTAAAGATGTCCTGTTCCAGGTAGATAAAAAGAAACAGGCGCCGGGCGAAAAAGTTCTGGAGGTCAGAGATCTCCATGCAAACGACAGGCGCGGAATAGAAACGGTAAGAGGAATTGACCTGACCGTGCATGCCGGTGAAATCTACGGTATTGCCGGTGTTGACGGAAACGGCCAGAGGGAACTGATATACAGTATCACGGGGTTATGCAAAAAGAGCGGGGAAGTTATAATCGGGGGGAAAGAGTGCAGGAATTACACTCCACGGCAGGTCCTTGACTGCGGCGTTTCGCATATTCCCGCCGACAGACAGGGAATGGGCCTTGTTATGACAATGTCGATCAAGGAGAACCTTGTCTTAAATACTTACAGGATGGAAGATTTCGGAAAAAACGGGAAGATGAACTGGAAGCTGGCAAAACAGCATGCGGATCATCTGATCACGGAATACGATATTAAGACACCTGACAGCGAAAACAGAATGTCGTCGCTTTCAGGCGGAAACCAGCAGAAGGTCGTTGTTGCAAGAGAACTGGATAAGACTCCCAGGCTGCTGCTTGCCGTTAATCCGACAAGAGGAGTGGATGTCGGTGCCATTGAATTCATTCACAGCCAGATTGAAAATGCGAGAGACAACGGATGTGCCGTATTGCTGATCTCGACGGAACTTGATGAAATTATGAGCCTCAGTGACAGGATAGGCGTTATTTATAACGGGAAGATTGTCGGGGAAATGGACCGGGAAAATGCGAATACGGAAAAACTCGGTCTTTACATGGCCGGTAAAGCAGATATAGCGGAGAAAGCATCCGTATAAATATACTGAAAGGAACGGTAGGGCTCAAATCAAATGGAATATTTATTTTTAGGATGTCATCTGAAATCCCCGGTCATTGCCGGTTCCAATCCGATGAGTCAGGATGCTTCAACCATGATCCGTCTGTATCAGGCGGGCGCCGGGGCTGTGGTAACGAAGAATGTCTGTCTGCCCGTAAAAAGGAATCCCCGTCTTTATCTTCGGGAAACCGGACGGGATACGCTGATCAACTGCGAGCGGGCAATTGATTATCCGTGCGACAGATGGATTGACCGTGAGATACCGGAAGCGGTAAAAGCCGGTGTCTGTGTAATCGCCAATGTCGGAATGACAGAAGCAGAATCCGCGCAGGTTGTGGAAAGGCTTGAAGATGCAGGCGTTTCCATGATCGAATGCGTTTCCTACAATGCAGACTGGCTTATTCCGATGGTGAAGGATACAAAGAAAAAGGTCCATATACCTGTGATAGCAAAGCTTTCGCCCAATTATACGGATCTTATCGGTGTGGCAAGGCAGTGCATAGATGCCGGAGCCGATGCCTTTACGATGGGAGATTCCATAGGGCCGGTCATGCGGATTGATATCCGGACGGGACGCCCTATGACAGGAGGAAGCAACGGACTTTCCTGGATGAGCGGCGCGGCATTAAAACCGTTTGCCATCCACAACATTGCCGAACTCCGGAAAAACTTTGACCTTCCGATTATAGGAATGGGCGGCGTGGAGAACTGGGAAGACGGCATAGAAATGATGATGGCAGGGGCGGATATCGTTGCCGTGTGCTCTGCGATCGTAACACAGGGAATGCCTGTTCTGGGGGAAATCAGGGATGGAATGGAAAAGTTTGCTGCGGAAAAAGACGATCCCGCTTTTGCAGGTATCCGCGGCTGTACCTTAAAATATCTGGAAAGTCAGGATCAGTCGGGGAAATTCGGTTTCCGGTTTGACAAAAGCAAATGCAGTCATTGCGGAAGATGCAGTGAGCTGTGTCCGTATCAGGCTATCTCTTTTTCCGAATCCGGAGAAGCTGTTCCGGACGAAAACAGATGCTCGGGATGCGGCCTGTGCACGTCTTTCTGTGATGCGTTAAGGGAAACATGAAAAAACGAATGTCAGCCTGGATGGTCGCTGCTTCCTCACTGCTGTGGGGGAGCAGCGGTGTTTTTGTAAGACAGTTAAACCAGGCGGGAATTTCCGCAAGGTCCGTCGTGATCATCAAATCCTGCGCCATATTCCTGCTTCTTTTGCTTATCATTCTTTTTACGGACAGGACTCTGTTCCGGATCCGTATAAAAGATCTGCCTCTCTTTATGGCATCCGGGATAATGAGCGTTGTTCTTTACAATTATTTTTACTGTGAGTCTCTGGCGGTTAACCCGCTGTCGGTAACACAGATCCTTAGCAATACGGCGCCGATTTTTACCATAATCCTTTCGGTTCTGATTTTTCACGAAAAAATGACCGGCAAAAAAACGGCAGCCGTTCTGTGCTGCGTGGTCGGCTGTACCCTGATTTCCGGATTGTTTGACCAGCACGGCAGGATAACGGCATACGGCTTTCTGACAGGGCTGGGATCCGGGCTCTGCTACGGTGTTTACGGGATTCTCATCAAAGAAATTTACAGAAAAAAATACGGGCTTCTGACAACGCTGTTCCATACATTTCTTACGGCAGCCATTGTATCAGTCATTGTTTTCTATCCCTATATTCCCGCCGTTTCCGTGTTTAAACCAGCCGTGGCAGTTTCTGCCCTCACACTGGTGGTCTTTACACTGGGAGGTTCTCTTCTTTATACGAATGCACTGAATTACATAGATGTAGGGAAAGCTGCCATCATTACCTATCTGGAGCCGGCCTTTGCGGGAATGCTCGGAATTATACTGTATCAGGAATCCATTACGGTATCTCTTGCTGCCGGGATTGCCATGATCCTTGCAGGAGTATATTTTGCTGCTGCGGCATAATATGAACAGATATATAATGATTATCTGATATAAAAATTATCTGTACCAAAGGAAAGACCATATGCCGATCATAATTGGAATTCTTTCAGGAATGGGACTGCCTTTTCAGACCAGCGTAAATACGAAACTGAGAAAGAGAGTCGGTTCGCCTTTTCGGGCATCGCTGATCTCTTTTTTTGTTGCATTCGTATTTCTTACTTTCCTTTTGATGATAACGGAAAGGCATTATTTCATTCCTTGGGGAAATATGATGCGGGAACCTGCGTGGGTTTGGACAGGGGGTATCTGCGGTGTAATATTTCTGACGGGCAATATCCTGCTTTTTGGAAAACTCGGCGCTGTGGAAACGGTTATACTTCCGGTTATGGGGCAGGTCATCATGGGGCTTGCTGTTGACCATTTCGGATTTTTCCATATGACTAAAATCCCGCTTTCAGGATTCCGTATTCTGGGAGCAGTTCTTGTGATATCCGGTGTTGGTTTTGCTGCAATAGATAAAGAAACCGGGATTGAGAATAAAAATTCTGCAGAAGTATCTTCTTTATATCTTTGGAAAATATTCGGCATTTTTTCGGGTATGATCAGTGCCACCCAGACAGCGGTAAACGGATATGTGGGAAAGATCATGGGCTCTCCGCTGAAAGGAGCAATAATTTCTTTTACAGGTGGGATAATATTTCTGATCATAATCTGTCTGATAACAGGGCTGAAAAACCGATGCAGCGGTACAAAAGGAGAATGTTCCGGAAGGGGACCCTGGTGGATTTGGACCGGTGGTATACTGGGAGGTGTATATATTCTTTCCAAAACATATCTTACCAGGATCATGGGGACAGGATTTACGGTTATTCTGACGCTTTTCGGTTCCACCGCAGGTGGGATCCTGATCGACAGATTCGGTTTTGCCGGATCGCCGAAGCGGCCCGTGACATTTAAAAAAATTATCGGTATTTTTCTTATGACTGCAGGCGTCACCATGATAAGACTTCTTTGAAAGATGTTGTATCACATGATCATAAGGTGAATTGCGGAAATAACAGAAAAACCTGTATGAGAAAGCAGAAAAGGCTGTGGAGAAAGGCACTGTATATCGGGATAACAGATTACCGGATGAATATAACGGAGGGCGATAACGGGAATGAGTTATTTGAATAATTTTTGTGATCCTTTTCTGATGCATGATTTTGCCGTGGCAAATGACGAGCTGATAAAGACTGAAGATCCTTTAAATATCGAATCATTATTGAGGGACTACGCAGGAAACAGGGATGAGATTGATCATTACTTTGCGGGGGCCTTTGAAATAACCTGTAAAAATCTGTGTAAGATCGGCTGTTACTCGTACATACTGAAATATATGTACGCTGTTTTCATGCATTATGACAGATATGACCTCAGCAGGATTTTCAATGTGCTGAGTAAGATTAAAGTCGATGAAAACATAATGCTTTCGGATCTTTGCGCAGAATATTATCTGGACATCCGCAGAAAAGAAATTTCATTAATGGAAGATTCTGATGAAGACGGAGCATTATTTGATGTTGATTTATATCATGATGATTTAAGCAAGACGGACATTATTGAAAAATTGATGAGTTCGCCCAAAATGATGACGGAATACATGCCGGAATTTTTAGGGAAGAAAATATACGGTGTCAATATTGATGTATCCGACATAACACAAAAGGATGTCGATAATTTTGCAGCTGCAGCAATCGCCAGAAAATTCAGAGTGTATGAAAAGATTCAAAGAAAATTAGAAGATGATAACAGGCGGATAGATGCGACCAACGAAAAGCTTGGCGGGAAAGCACATATCTCAAAAATGGTACAGCCTGCCATGACAGAATTTGACAGCAACTTATTGATCCCGGGTGCTTTACTGGACTTGTTCTCAATCTGTGAAATAACGAATAAGGAAGATATTTGCCGATATATTCTGAATAAATATGTTTTAAAGGTATTTTCTGATGTCCCATGGGATCAGGAAAGTGCGCTTATACGTCTTTATGGTGTTTTGTTTAATACGTATTCCGATTATCTCTATAGTCTGGAACTGACGCATAACAGTTACCTGAGTATGAGCTGGAATGATTACGGTTACTCAAAGGAAGAATATATCCGGGAAATCACCGGTACAAAAGAGAAAATTTTAAAAAGAGGAAAGGATATCTATAAAGATTTTCCGGATGAAGGAATATATCTGTCGAAAATCATGATGGGTGGAAAGACATTTCTGAAAAAGTATATTCCGGAAGAAAGATATTCGTTTCTGATCGCACTGGCATCTTATATTCTCTGCTGCACAGGTAAATATGAAGAGGCATCGGATTTTCTCATAAGGGAATATTTTTACAGACAATAACGTAATGCTGCTGTTTCTACTGATGACGGGGACGGCAGAGGCAGTGGTAGGAGTATTCGACTATCTGACCAATGTGCTGGGCCTGGAGACATTCAGAAGGTTGTTCCCGGTTATATTGACTGATAACGGATCGGAATTCAAGAGCGCAAGCCGGATTGAGTGTACGGAAGAAGGAGAAGGCAGAACGAGAGTTTTTTTCTGTGATCCACAGGCATCCTGGCAAAAGCCGCATGTGGAAAAGAATCATGAGTTCATACGGTATGTTATACCGCAGGGGAAGAGCCTGAATGACCGTACGGATGCAGACATGACGCTTCTGATGAATCATCTCAACAGCATCAAAAGAAGAGGCCTGGGGAACAGAAGCCCGTATGAACTGGTAGAAGATAATGAAGATATGAAGCATTTGATGCAGATATTAGAAATGCACATCATCCCAGCAGATGATGTGCACATGAAGCCAGACTTGTTCGATTTTAACAGATAAAGAAAAAAGCGGATGGTAATCGACGACTATACCGAAATATACAGACAGGTCGCGATTACTTTTACAGAAGAAGTCGCCAGCTGTCAATTCGTCGTATTACGGATTGTCTGGACAAAGTCATTATAGCATGAAATGAGAAAGAAGAAGTCATATTTTAAAGCACGGAACGGGGTCTAAATTCAATCCTGAATATCAGACGGTATTTTACTTGAGCGTTACCTTTTCATTCAAGGAAATCCTTTGAACATGAAAAATCGAACAGAAGAAAGAACTTATCAGGAGTACGCGAGAGATTCAGCTCTTTGACCGTACACCAACCTGCCGCAGGGCAAGGTGGTAAAGCTGAAAACGATGAGGGGATTAAAGACTCCTCAGGGAGTCTTTTTTCTTTTGGGGAAAACAAAGCGGAGAAAGGAGGAAGGATAAAGATGATCACCAGGCTGCAGATGGTTTACATTGTGGACGACAAAATTTACACGGATATTACAAAAGCCAGGAAGGCGGAAGAGAAATACACAAAGAAACGTACCAGAGAAAGGAAAAAGGAGGCAAAAAAGAAAGCAGAAAGGTGAGTAAAGCAGGGAACGGAAAGAAAGTAAAAGGGAAGTAAAAAGGAAGTAAAAATGGAACAGGGGAAATGTGATAGAATGTAAACAGCAGGAGGCGCCATAATGCCAACAGAGAGAATATTCAATGAAGAGCACATGTATACGTTTGTAAAGGGTTACGCTACAAACAGAAACATGCCCCAGACACTGAACGCATTGTCTTTTGCGAGAAACAGTCATAAAGGGCAGGAACGTCAGGGCGCGGAAAATATCCCGTATATCATTCATCCGCTGAATATGGCATGCCATGCCATTGCACTGGGCATAGCGGACGACAATATTCTGGCAACGGCGCTTCTTCACGATGTCTGTGAAGACTGCGGGGTAAAACCGGAAGAACTTCCTGTCGGGGACAAGGTCAGGGAGAATGTCGTCACGCTTTCACATCCTGCCTGGGGCGGAGATCCGAACCGTCCGGAGGAAATAAAGGCGTATTACGACCGCATCGGACAGAATAAGGAAGCGGCAGTTGTGAAGCTGCTGGACCGGTGCAACAATGTTTCCTTCATGGCGTTTGCCTATTCGGAAGAAAAACTGAGAAGATACATCAGCGAAACCCGGGAGTATGTCCTGCCTCTTCTGGGAGTCCTGAAGCAGGATCCGAAATTCAATGATGCACAGTTCCTTTTAAAATATCATATCTGCAGCGTGATCGGTTCCATTGAAGCGACGCTGAATGTGAAGAGGCCTGCCTTATGAAAGCGTTTGATCCGGCTTTTCTGCTTTGGGTCCAGAACAACTTAAGAAATCCGGTCCTTACGCAGATCATGAAATTTTTCACGTTTCTCGGTGATCACGGCCTGATCTGGATAGCGATTTCCTTTTTGCTTCTCTGCTTTCAGAAGACCCGCCGAACGGGGGAAATCTGTCTGGCCGCGCTTCTGTTTGAATACATGATAGCAAGTTTCATTCTGAAACCGCTCTTTGCAAGGCCGCGTCCGTACGATATTGTACCGGGGCTTGTCAGGGCAATCCGGAAGCAAAAAGACTTTTCCTTTCCGTCCGGACACGCAGGCAGCGCATTTGCGTGCGCGGTTGTGCTGTTTAAGAAGACACCGAAAAAATACGGAATAAGCGCCATTGTCCTGGCTCTTGTCATTTCCTTTTCCAGAATTTATCTGGGCGTTCATTATCCCAGCGATATTCTGGCGGGAATATTCCTTGGAACGGCGGTCGCACTGATCGTTTGCCGTGCAGAGTTTTTCTTACAAACTGAAGCCCTGAGAAAACAGAACGGAGGAACTTTATGAAGGGACATGTAAGGGATGGTATTTTAGGCGTTGCGACAGGGGATGCCCTGGGACTTCCCGTTCAGTTCGCGGACAGGAATGAGCGCAGGGCAGATCCTGTTACCGGTATGAGGGGAAACGGCGTTTTCAACATGCCTGCCGGGACCTGGTCAGATGATACAAGCCTGACGTTGTGTCTTCTTGACAGTCTGTCCGGAGGAAAGTACGATCCGGATGATATCATGAAAAAATTTGCTCTCTGGCTGGTGAGAGGGGAATATACGCCGTTCGGAAAAAGCTTTGACATAGGCTTCGGAACGGAAGAGGCAATCGAACGCTATATGTACGGGATACCGGCGGAAAAAAGCGGCGGGAAAACGGAAAAGAACAACGGAAACGGATCGCTCATGCGAATTCTTCCGCTCGCCTACTACCTGTATCTGCATTACGGCAGCGGGTGCGACACGGATACCATAGTCCGTCTGACGGATACAGTGTCCTCCCTTACCCATGCGCATGACAGAAGCTGTGTAGGCTGCGGAATTTATATTATGATCGCCATGGAACTTTTGAATGGCAGCAGCCTTTCCGATGCGGTCGAAAGCGGCATGTCCCGGGCACAGCAGTACTACGGCAAAAAAGGCAGGAAGGAAATCGGAACCTACCACAGAATAGCCGATCCCGGATTCGCAGATCTGCCAAAAAGCGCGATTAAAAGCAGCGGCTATATCGTGGACACTCTGGAAGCGGCGCTCTGGGCTCTGCTTACCACCAACGCCTACAAAGACTGCGTGTTAAAGACAACGAACCTCGGGCTGGATACGGATTCCGTGTCCGCAGTCGCGGGCGGTCTTGCCGGGATTTATTACGGCGCGGATGCCATTCCGGCAGAATGGATCAGGGTTATTGCAAGACGCGATTTTATTGAGGAACTCTGCCGGAAGACGGAAGAGTATTACACGGAGAAAAACAGATAATTCAGAGGCGGAAGGATGCTTGTTTATTCGGGAAGCAAAAAGGATTTTGATGCGGATATAGAGAACCGGAACATTGCGGACGTGATCAAAAACTGCCTGTTTGAACACGGCATATATGATGATAATGCAAGTGAATATACGGCATGGGAAAATTCTCTCGTGAAAATGCATGAAGTACTGAACGGAGGCTCATTTCAGGACGATGTGCAGGTCGCGGTCGAATATGAAATACCGCAGACTTCGAAGAGGGTGGATTTTCTGATAGCGGGAGAAGACGACAGTGATCGGAAAAATGTCGTTGTGGTGGAATTAAAGCAGTGGGAAGAAGCACATCATACGGAATGCAATGGTATTATTTCCGCATTTACCGGAAATATGCTCCGCTCGGTAGCACACCCGTCCTATCAGGCATATTCTTATGCAAAGACGATTGAAAATTTCTGTTCCACCGTGCAGGATGAACATATCAGAATGGTTCCGTGCGCCTACCTGCATAATTACAGGAAGTCGAAGCTCGGAGAACTGACATACCCGGTGTATGCCGAAATTCTGGAGGACTCTCCGGTCTTTATCAAGAACGAAGAAGAAAAGCTCCGAAAATTCATAGCAAAATACGTCAGGAAGGGGACAAAGGAGAATCTTCTCGTTTCCATTGATCACGGGAAAATAAGGCCGTCCAAGGCATTGCAGGATGTTCTGGCCGATATGATGAAGGGAAGCGAAGAATTCACACTGATAGACGAGCAGAAAGTGGCATATGAACTGATCAGGGAGAAGATCAGGGATGCTCTGAAAGACCACGGCAAATATACGGTTATTGTGGAGGGCGGTCCCGGAACCGGGAAGAGCGTTGTGGCCGTAAAGCTTCTTGCGGAACTCATATCCGTCATGAAATTAAATGCCTGCTATGCGACAAAAAACAGTGCGCCGAGAGAGGTCTATTTTAATAAATTAAGACAGGACAGGTGCCGGCTAAATTACGTCAAAAATCTGTTTAAGAGTACGGGCGTATTTACAGACAGCGAACCGGATGATTTCGACTGCATCATTGTGGATGAAGCACACAGGCTAAACGAGAAATCCGGCATGTACAGAAATAAAGGCGAGAACCAGATCAAGGAGATCATAAACGCTTCCAGGGTCAGCGTGTTTTTCATAGATGAGGATCAGGTCGTTACCTCAAGGGATATTGGTTCCGTTCAGGAAATAAAAAAATGGGCGGCACTTTGCGGGAGCAGGGTTATTGCGGGAGAAGACCTGCATCTGACATCTCAGTTTCGCTGCAACGGAAGTACAGGATACATTGCATTTCTGGACGACCTGCTCGGCATAAGAAAGACAGCCAATGCCAGAGAATTTGATATGGATTTTGACATCAGAGTCTACGACGACCCGGTAAAGATGCGGGAAGATTTAAGGGATGCAAACAGGATAAACAATAAAGCCCGCATGGTTGCGGGTTACTGTTATGACTGGATTACCAAAGAATCCAACGATGCCACTGTAAATGATATTGAACTGCCGGGAGGCTTTAAGGCACAGTGGAATTTTTCCAACACGAAGACTTGGGCGATCGATGCAGATTCCTTTAATCAGGTGGGATGCATTCATACTTCGCAGGGACTTGAGTTTGATTACATAGGTGTGATAATCGGAAAAGATTTAAGATATGAAAACAGAAAGGTAATAACGGATGCATCAAAGAGATCAAAGAATGACAGAAGTCTTGACGGACTGAAAAAGAAAACGGATCCGGATTCCGTTGCAAAGACGGACAGGATTATCCGGAATACATACAGAACGCTCATGACAAGGGGCCAGAAAGGCTGTTATATATACTGTGAAGATACGGAACTCGGGAAATATATGAGAATGAGAATTGAGCAGAGACAAAAGCAACTTAAGAATTCGGGATACGAAAATATAATAAACCAAAAACTCAAGGTGGCAGAAGATGGATAATTCTTATGACGGGGAATAAAACCATAGATTATTATAATCATCAGGCGGAAGCATATATTCGGAATACATACGATGCAGATGTGGAGGAAATCAGAAGTCGTTTTCTGAAGTATCAGAACCCCGGAAATCTGATTCTGGATTTCGGATGCGGTTCAGGCCGTGACAGCAAAGCGTTTCTTGAGCAGGGATATCGTGTCTTTGCCTGTGACGGATCAGAAGAAATGTGCCGTCTGGCAAGTCAGCATACAGGTCTGCAGGTTCGCCAGATGCTTTTCGGGGATTTAAAGGAAGAAAGAGCATTTGACGGCATATGGGCATGCGCGTCCGTGCTGCATTTGCCGAAAGCTGAGCTGCTCTCTGTTTTTAAACGGATGCAGTGCGCGCTGAAAGACAACGGATTTGCATATGTTTCTTTTAAGTACGGAGAGTTTGAGGGAGAGCGGAACGGGAGATATTTTACGGATCTTACGGAAAACAGTTTTCAGGATATCCTGCAGCAGGCTGCAGGATTTGATCTGACTGAAATGTGGATTTCGTCAGATGTCAGGAAAGACCGATCCGGCGAAAAATGGCTGAATGCCGTTTTGAGGAAAAAGCAGAAATGAGAGTCTGAAATGGATAATATCGGCAATTATCTGTCTGAACTGAATACCAGAGAATCCGGATACCTTGAGGCAATGCTGAATAATTTTTCTGCCAGCTATAAGCTCTACTGGTTTAGAGGAATATTTAAAGAGGTTCTGAACGGTACGCGGGAAATGTCTTACAAAAGAGTTGTCGCCAGAATGATCGCCGCGACCTGGTTTCCTGTTCTCTATTATCACTTAAGTCTTGGATTCAGCGATAAACTTGCGGAAGCCGTTTCATATCTTCATGAGAAGCTTGGGGTATCACAGGATGAAACGGAAGATAATATCATCAGATTTATCTGCAGTTCTCGTGATAAGAAACTGCTTTTCATGATGAACGGACTCACAGATATGGTTCCGACCCGGCTTATTCGTCCTTTTTATGAGCAGAATATAAATACGAAAAGAGCGGAGGACAGCAGTTTCAAAGACGGAAAGATAGATGCCTTTATCAGAGAATGCAATGAAACGCAATATGACGATGCCCTGTATCGGATTCGAACGTCGGGAAACGGAATGTGGCTGTCAGTAAACGAATATTGGTACAGATTCATTCGGGATAACGCATCTGTGATAGAGGGATGGCTTAATTATAAACTGGTGACTTATCTTCAAAAAAGGAATCCAAATGTTCCGGCAATCGCATTTAAGATATATCCGCCTCAGAAAGAGGATAGGAATCTGGAAGCGGCAGCGAGATACTGGAAAACGGTACAGAAAGAAACACCGCTGTATGATCTGTATAACGGCTGTGAATTAACAGATGAAAATTTTCAGGAATACGGATGCTTCAGCATAGACCATTTCATTCCGTGGAGTTTCGTCTTTCACAATGAAATCTGGGATCTTTATCCGTCCTTTAAAAATGTAAACAGCGGAAAAAACGACAGGCTTCCGGATATGGGCAGGTATTTAAAAAAATATTGTGATGCACAGTACAAGGGATTCATAATTGCAAAAAAGCAGAACAGTCTTCAGAGAATCCTGGAGGATTTCAGAACGGTTAAAGGGGATATCATGGAAATAGAGGAGTCCGACCGTGGACATGATGCATTTGTAAAAGCTATGAAAAATACGATAGAACCTTTATATCAGATAGCTTATAATCAGGGTTACAGTACATGGTATATGAAGCCGGAGGAATGAAATGGATAATTCTTACCTGATCAAAAATACAACCCGCGAGCAGCGGGAGCAGATTGTAAAGGATGCGCTGGGAAACTGCGAAGCTTACTGTGACGGATGCGCTTCCGGATACGGGTATGACCTGTATCAGGACTATATTGACGGAAAGAAGGAACTGACGGAAATCACGATGGAATTTCACCGTTCCTTTATTAAGGAAAATCCGGATCCGGAAAAAGGCGGCTGCGGTACAATATAAGGAAAAGAAATAACCGGCAGCCTTTCTGCCGGCATATGAAATACCAAGGAGGGTATGGAGAAATGAAGAAAAAGATTTGTGTATGCATTACGGCGGTTGTGTTATCAGCGGTTATGACGGGAACGGCTTTTGCGGGTACGTGGAGCAGTCAGAAAAAGAGTACGGACAGCGGAGCGGAATATACGGAATGGAGTTACCGGAAAGACAACGGATCAAAAGTTGCAGGAGAATGGATCCAGGACAAGGGCACCTGGTATTATATCGGTTCCGACGGCATCATGCTGAGTGATGACATTTCCCCGGACGGATATGCGGTTGGGGATACCGGTGCATGGGTTGCATCCATTCCGAGGATAACCATGACGAATGAGATGAAAGCGGCATATAAGGGGGTTGTGGCAGAAGCACAGCAGAACAACACGGCGAAGTATGCTTCCACCTACGACAAAATTTATTACACGATCCATGACATGAACCATGACGGGATCCCGGAACTTCTGGTGCACGACGGCGACTGTGAAGCGGCATACCGGTATATTGTCTATACGTTTGACGGCGCAGAGGCTGTCCGCGTGGGAGAATTCGGAGCGGGTCATGCGGCAGACCTTCTTGAGAGCGATGCAGAAGGAAATCTTTATTTCGCCGCAGCCCATATGGGCAGTTACGGTGTCAGCAGGATCATATATGACGGGGCCACGGTAACGGATACTTATCTGGATGAGACAAGGCCGGACGGCTTAAAGGATGAATACGGCATGGACGATTATGACAAGACAGCAGCCTATTACGGGAATCTGCTGGGCATTGTCTATCGTCTTCCGAATGTGGATTACAATAATACAAGGCTGCTGGACATCCGGTAAATCCGACTGCCTTTTTATCCGGCAGTGTGTTTCAGCATGACAAATGAATTTGATTTTTCCGCAGGGGCAGAGCTGAGCTGGAACTGATAGGCGCACAGGTCTGCCCTTGTTATGGATACGGTATATTCATAGACCAGATCGGAACTTAAGCGGGCGGTTCTTGTTATCCGGTATCCTACGGTGTTGCTGCCGCATTTCAGGATTTTCTGTTCCTTTGCGGGAATAATGATTCCCTGCAGGGATTCTACGGCTTTGTACGGCGTCAGATTATAGTTGTTTTTCAGCGTTTCATAAAGAGAAGCGTTTTCAAAATCCCGTGTTTCAATCCCCTGGCATAAATAATACGGAATGCAGGTGTCCTCGATCAGGACGGGCTGTCTGTCTGCCATCCGGATCCTGACAAGATGAAACACTTTTGTCTGACCGTCCGCCATCTCCAGTTTTTCCGGTATGTCGGTTCCGGAAACATCCAGGACTTCCTGCTTCAGAGTCCGCGACGAAGGAGTTATTCCCATGGCAGTCATGTCGCCGGTAAAGTTATAAAGATGATTCAGATGCCTTTGAAATTTCTGCTCCGAAATAAAAGTACCTTTCCCGCGGTAGCGGGTCAGCTGGCCCTGTTCTACGAGAATGCTGATTGCCTGCCGTACGGTAGAGCGGCTTATGTTCGTTACTTTGCAGATGGTTTCTTCCGGCATCATTTTTTCTCCGGCTTTCAGGGCTCCGGTTTTGATCTGAAGCTTCAGATACTGTGCCAGCTGGGAATAGATGGGGGTAAGCGAAGCATAGTTGACTTTAAATCCTTTTTTCAGGCTGGACTCGTCCATTCTTTTCATCTCCCGTAAGTGTTTTTATTCTGTGCATGAGACAGAAAGCCGAAACGGTAAAATTGTCTTGACATTCTTATTGTATGAATGTATGATACAAATAGAATTAAAGTATCACATGTATGATTGTATCATACATAGTCTGGATAACAAGGGGGATTTTGAATGAAACCGATCAAAAAAGCAAGCGAAATGTCTGTAAGGGAACTGGCGCGTTACATTGACCAGTCTGTTCTGAAACCGGAATTCACACAGGCGGATATCCGGAAATATTCTCAGGAAGGGATTGACTTCGGATGCGCCACAATCTGCATCAATCCGGCATCACTGGACATGGTTTCCGAAATGGTACAGGGCACGGATACGGGCGTCTGCGTGGTATGTGATTTCCCGTTCGGTCTTTCCACGACGGCGTCAAAGGTAAAACAGGCTGAGGAGTACTGCAGTCATTATAAAATTCAGGACCTTGACATTGTGTCAAATTACGGACAGCTGAGAAGCGGGAATTATGATTTCGTCATAAACGATCTTAAGCCTGTTGTTGAGGTATGTCATTCCTTCGGCGCCAATGTGAAGGTGATCATAGAAACGGATTCCCTGACGATCGATCAGGTGAAAAAAGGAACGGAATGTGCCGTTAAGGCGGGAGCGGATTTCATCAAATCATCAACCGGATTCTTCACGGGTGCGCCAGGAGTCGGCGCGATCAACGAAGTGGTTGCCGCCATGATGGAAGCGGGACAGGGCAGGATAAAGGTCAAGGGTTCCGGCGCCATCCGTACGAGGGAGCATTTCCTTGAGCTGATCGACATGGGGATTGACAGGATGGGAATAGGCTACCGTTCCACGCCGGTCGTTCTGGGGTGCACTGTCGAAGAAGCAACAAAACTGAAATGATTATGATCCGGACAGTCTGTTTGCCTGGCTTTAACGGGATTTGCAGATAAGGGATACGAAAAGTAAAAAAGAATATGAGCGTTTCGGACCGGCAGCCTTGAAAAATCAGGGCATGCCGGTCTTTTTGACGTGAATTTTCAAAATGATTGAACCGGACGGAGGAACGGTTCGTTTATATAGTATCAGGAGAAAACTGTGTCTGTGCTTTTCTTCCTGTTTTTGTAACAAAATGGCCGGAATCTGATATGATGAATATAACGAAGCGGTTTTCCGGAACACAGGGGGTAATTAAATGAATACAGAGGATATGAGAAAAAGCCAGGACGGCAGAAACATGAGAAAATACCGGCTGTGTGTGGCTGCGCTTATGGCAGTGTTTGCTTTCCTTTTTGCCGGATGCGCCGGCAGGCAGATTCCTGATTTTACTTCGGGAGCGGAAACCGGCACGGGAAGCGGCGGGGAAACGGGTAAGGAAACCGGGAAGGAAACGGAAGCCGAAGCAAAGGCATCGGGGAAAAAACTGTCCGTGCTTTCCACGTTTCCGGCAAACCAGAGCACGCTGACAGAACTGATGAGCGGCGTGGAGTTTGTTTTTGACGACAATGACATCAGCGCTTCCGACCTGGAGTCCGCTCTTTCGATTTCGCCGGATATTGCCGGAGAGATCAAACGGTCTCCGTCCGGAGAGCGCTGGATATTTTATCCGACTGTCCAGAACTTTGTTCCGAATACCCGTTATACGGTAACGCTGGATTCTTCCCTGACAAGCAGAAGCGGGGCAAAACTTCCGGAAGCGTATACTTTTTCCTTTACGACGGGAAACGAGGACAAAGGATACAGCTTTGCGATCGACAGGAACAATTCCGGCAGCGCAACCTGTTTTCTGACGTCGGAACTGCCTACCTGTTTTGTTTACATGGATCCTCAGCTTACGGGAAATAAAGACCAGGTCAGCGTGGATGTCACACTGTACCGCTTCGACAGCATCGACAGATACTGTGATGCACTGAAACGGTTTTCCGATGACAGCAGCATGTCACTTCTTCCGGAGGGGAGCAGGGACCCGAGCAGAGGAGAAGGAAGGACAAAGCTTTCGGCATTCACCATATCTGCCGTATCCGGTGAAAGCGCCGGATATACTTCTTATTATCACAGCTCCCAGTATCTTCTTCCGTTCCCGGACAAGCTGGAAGCCGGGCAGTATCTGGCGGAATTTTCCGTGAAGACGCCGTCGGGGACACCGGATACGCTTACAAGATATGAGCTTTTGCAGTCTTCTCCGCTTTCGGTATACTACATGAAATCCGGAGATCAGATGGTGGCATGGCTGCATGATTCCGGAACTACGAAGCCGGTGGAAAATGCTTCCGTGACAGCGGACGGGGATTTCAAAGGCAATGCGGTTTCCGATGCGGACGGTCTTGCCAGGATCACGGACAGCAGTGACCGGAGTAAGGAAGACAAAAAGGATAAGAGCGGCCGGAGCCTTACCATATTCCGCGTGGATTCCGGGGACAATCATTTTGCGGATGCCCGCACGGGCTATGAGTACGATTCGGAAGATCCGGCACAGAATAAAAACACGGGGAAATATTTCACCTATCTTTATACCGACAGAAACCTGTACCGGAATACGGACACCATTCATTTCTGGGGTGTCCTGCGTCCGAGAAACAGTCAGGATGCGGTTCCTTCCTCCGCGGAAGTGCGGCTCGGGGAATCCTGGAGTGATGAGACCTCCCTGGCCGGCGTAAAGGTGACTCCGGACAGCGACGGAATGTTTCAGGGTGAAATAAAGATCGACAGTCTGAAGACGGGATATTACGATCCGTGTCTTTACCTGGACG
>Ga0183097_10578_pt1 | contig 58587 bp, 48 predicted proteins | sample BioMet8_FD_128883 | JGI IMG/M metagenome (GOLD analysis project Ga0183097, IMG submission 128883) | Microbial communities from bioreactor (seeded with sewage sludge) at Lawrence Berkeley National Lab, California, USA - Biofuel... | ecosystem: Engineered > Bioreactor > Anaerobic > Unclassified ... | reverse complement strand
CTAAATAAGATCCGGTGGCGATAGCTGGGGGGATCCACCTGTTCCCATCCCGAACACAGTAGTTAAGCCCCTAAACGTCGAAAGTACTTGGCTGGAAGCGGCCTGGGAGGATAGAAAGTTGCCGGTTAAAAAGAAACCATACCATTCGGTATGGTTTCTTTTTTATTTGAGAACCTTCTATCCGAACAAGGCCTTGGCCTGGGACGCATGAGCCGCCTAGCCCTTCAGGGCGTGCGGCGCAGCGGTTCGAGCGTAGTGAGAACGCCATTAATTTGTTGCCGTTTTGATTGAAAGCACCCTACAGTAGTAGGTTGCTTTTTTCTTTGTGCGCAAAACGTTAAATTACATAAATGCTGCTACCAGTAAATAAATAAAATATTCGGAAAATTAAAATTCGTTCTATCAGTATATTTTTAATGTTATAATTATTCTGAAAAGGCGGAATGGGAAGGATAAATCTTCGAAAATTCAACAAAGAGTACCCGATATCCGCAAAAAAACGATAAGGGGGCTGGGAAGATGAAAAAAGTTTTATCAATTATGATGGTAATGATTATGGCATTTATGGTTACTGCGTGTGGCGGTGGTAGCAAAGATGCTCCTAAAACCGACGGCAAAGCAGGTAAAGTTGATCGCAGCAAACAATTTATTACCGTATTAACAGGTCCTACTAGCGGTATTTACTTCCCAATTGGCGGTGCTTTTTCAAAATTGGTTGGTTCTATGGGATATAAAACTTCTGCAACGGCAACAGGTGCAACTGGTGAAAATATTAATGCAATTTTAACTGGCCAGGGAGAATTGGCAATTGCTATGTCTGATTCTGTTATACAAGCAATAGAAGCTTCCGGCGCTTATGAAGGTAAAAAACCTGCTGAAGACTTACGCGTAATGATGGGTCTGTGGCCTAACATTTGTCAAATAGTTACCACTGAGGATTCCGGCATTAAAACATTTGCCGATTTAAAGGGCAAAAAAGTCGGAGTTGGTGCACCTAATTCAGGTGTTGAATTGAATGCTCGCATGATGTATGAGGCTCATGGAATGAGTTATGCGGACTCTAAAGTTGATTATCTATCTTATGGTGAAGCAATAGACCAAATGAAGAATAACCAATGCGATGCGGCATTTGTTACTTCTGGTTTGGGTAATGCTACTATTAAAGAGTTGGGTACTACTAAGAAAATCGTTTTTATACCGGTTGAAGGCGAACCTTTGAAGAAATTAATGGCAAAATATCCATTCTATGTTGAATGGAAAATTCCTAAAGAGACTTATGGCACAGATAGTGATACCACTACTGCCGCTGTTATGAATGTTATGTTAGTAAGCAAGAGTCTTCCGGACGATGTAGTTTATGATTTGTTAACCGGTATTTACTCAGAAGACGGCCTGAAGACTATTGGTGATTCTCATGCTACAGCTAAAAAGGAAATCAGACTTGATACAGCTTTGCGTGGTATCAGAGGAACAAAAATGCAATTGCATCCGGGCGCTGTCAAATTCTATAATGAAAAAGGCATAAAATAAATTATCCTATAATGAATAGACAAAGATATATTTACATATTCTTTTTGGGGCTTGTGCTTATGGGTCTGGGAGCTTGGTATTACTGGGCGTCTCAAACCGTATTGCGTATTTATGATTATAGGTCCGGCGAAATTTATGTTGAAGTCCCAGCCAAAGAGGGCGACAAGCTTTTCTTTGGCTGGGTTCATTCATGGGAGAAGATCCCATGGCATGAATACTACCACATAGCCCAGGATAACTCATTGGTGTTAGACACCATTTCTTTTCCGGCCTTCGGCGCGGGTATCCCGGAAAACAAAGGGAAAGTCTGCCGTATTGAAAATGGTCTGATTTATATGGATGAGATTGGACAGGTATTTCCGGAATTTAATTGGATAAATTCTCATTTCGCTACTCGTGAAATAATTTTAAACGGACAGTTAATATCGAAAGGGGATATGCTGCCTGAACATACTCGACTAAGGCTTGTTGTCGAAAGGAGATTGAAAAGATGGCTAAAATAAACAATGATACACAGCAGTCAACCTCCGAGGAAAATAAAGAGACTATTCAGTTTGAAGGGGATAGTGCTCTTGTAGAAAAATCTGAAGAGATAGTCAGAAAGCTGGATAAAGAATCTGCTACAAGAATCTTTACCAGTGAATCAATGAAAAAGTTTATTTACATAATAGCAGTTTTGGTTTCTTGCTATCATCTTTATACTGCGTTTTTCGGCCCGCCGGTTACCTTGAAACATCGCTCTTTACATGTAGCAATGATGCTTTCCATGGCTTTTATTATGTATCCTTTTTCAACCAAATGTGACAATAAAAAAGTTGCTTGGTATGATTGGATTTTTGTAGCACTTTCTTGCGCGGTACCATTTTATGTTTGGACAGACTATTTAGGCGTAGTTGAGAGGGCAGGAAGAGCTAGCGAGACAGACATGTTGATAGCAACTTTGCTGGTGTTTCTAGTGTTAGAGGCATCGCGGCGAGTTACCGGTTGGGCTTTGCCTATACTGAGCTTGACCTTTATAGCGTACGGTTTATTTGGGCGTGATATGCCTGGTATTTTTGCCCATCGCGGCTATAACTGGACGGCGCTGTCAAATCATTTCTTTGCTAATACTGAAGGTATCTATGGTACATCCGTTAGTGTTGCAGCAAGTTATATATTCTTGTTCATTTTGTTCGGCTGTGTCATGAACAAATGCGGCATGGGACAATTCTTTAATGATTTGGCTTTGTCACTGGCAGGTGGTTCAAAAGGCGGTCCTGCAAAAGTTTCTGTTATTGCGTCAGGCTTCTTGGGCTCTATCAATGGATCGGCAATCGCGAACGTTGTAACTACCGGTGCTTTTACAATCCCCTTAATGAAGAAAACTGGTTATTCGAAAGAATTTGCTGGCGCAGTGGAATCATCTGCTTCTGTAGGTGGGCAATTGCTGCCGCCTATTATGGGCGCAGCAGCTTTCATTATGGCTGAAATGTTGGGGGTTCAATATTCGAGCATTGTAATTTGGGCCACATTACCGGCCTTGTTATATTACCTAGGTATCATGATTCAGGTTCAACTAAGAGCATCAAAAGATGGTTTGGTTGGTTTGCCGAAAGAAAAACTGCCAAATGTTAGCGCAGTTGTTAAAGATAAAGGGCACTTGTTTATTCCGATAATATTCTTACTCTACATGCTTTTCTTCTCTGGGAGAACAGTAATAAATTCTGCGTTTTTAACAATTATTGTGACAATTATTGTTTCCCAATTCAAAGCTTCCACACGCATGGGATTAAAGGATATTGTTGATGCGCTGGCGGATGGTGCTAAGCAAACTGTCTCAGTGGCAATTGCATGCGCTTGTGTTGGTATCATTATTGGCGTTTCGTCCAAAACCGGTTTTGGCTTGACCATTGCGAATACCATTATATCAATTGGTGAGCAAAGCTTGCTGTTTACGCTGATCTTTACGATGATCACTTGTATGATTTTGGGAATGGGTTTGCCATCTATTCCTGCGTATATTATTACGGCAACGATTGCCGCGCCTGCATTGGCTAAGCTTGGTATCCCAGCTGCGGCAGCACATATGTTTTCCTTCTATTTTGCCATGTTTGCTAATCTTACACCACCTGTAGCTCTGGCAGCTTTTGCCGCTGCAGGTTTATCAGGCGGTGATCCGATGAAAACAGGGCTGCAATCAGTTAAGCTATCGATTGCTGGTTTCATCGTGCCATTTATGTTTGTTTATTCGCCACAATTGATGTTAATCGACACTACATGGGCAGAAGGTATTTGGGTAACATTGTCTGCCTGCTTAGGCGTCTTTTTGATTGCTGTAACTGCTGAAGGTTATTTATATGCGCCGGTAAATGGTTTTTACCGCATAATCACAGCAGCTGGAGCGCTTTGTTTAATTGAGAGCGGCATAATTACAGATATTTTTGGTTTAGTTGTTTTGGCTCTCATTATTTTCCTCCAGAAAAAGAAAGCAAAATCTATACAAATGCGAGCGACAGCATAATTAAGAAAAATAATGTGCAAAGTCTCAGTTAATATTGGGGTATTAAAACACCCCAATATTTTTTATGCCACTCGAAATAGACAAATGAATTTTTACAGCACACAAAAAGCTACTTAATTATTAATATAACGCAAAAGCGTTGACATTGTGAACATTATCCTATAATATTGTACGTATTGTTATATTCTTATTCACGTGGGAGGATTATGGTGAAAATGACTAATTTCAGGTGGAAGGTTGCTTGGCTTATTTTTATCCTCAGTTTTGTTTCTTATATGGATCGCGTTAATCTCTCAGTTGCAACACCGGTTATTATGAAGGAATACGGCTTTGACAAGGTTGATATGGGGTTAATTCAAACCTTTTTCTTTGCTGGTTACGCACTCATGCAGGTACCTGGCGGTATGATGGCAGAAAAATTCGGTCATCGCATTACAGGTTCTTTGGCTGTTATCTGGTGGTCAGTGTTTACTGTTTTGACGGCTTGTGCCAAAGGCAAGTTTAGCTTTGCTACAATTCGTTTCTTGTTCGGTATGGGTGAAGGTCCAGTTTATCCTGCATTTGGTATAGCCATTTATCGTTGGTTTAATGTAAAAGAAAAAGGTAATGCCAGTTCTTTCCTTTTAACGGGTTCTTTCTTAGGGCCGGTAATCGGACCGGCTGCAACAGTTGCCTTGCTTTCAATATTTGGCTGGCATATGGTTTTTATTCTTTTTGGTTTAGTTGGCTTAGTAATGGCCTATTTCTGGTATAAATACGTTCCGGAAAATCCGGCTGACAGCCCATACGTTAATAAAGAGGAACTGGCTTTTATTCAGGAAGGACGTGGCACTGCTGATACAAAGAAGGAAGTTGCGCCTTGGGGAAAACTTTTCCGCTCTACGCAATTCTGGGCAATCGGCATCCAATATTTCATTACTGACTATGTCATGTTTGTGTTCTTATCCTGGCTCCCATTATATTTAATGGAAGCACATGGTTTTTCTCTCGCAAAGATGGGTATGTGGGCAGCTTTGCCATGGCTCACACTGATCATCATTACTTTTGGCGCTGGCTATGTTTGTGACAAGGCTATTGCTGCAGGTGGTTCTCAATATTTGATTAGAACCATTACTGGTGCTTCTGGCATAGTACTGTGTTCAATAGCGTTATATATGGCAACGTTAACACATAATCCAGTATTGAATGTTATGTGGTTGTCTATTTCACTGGGTTCTCTTGGCCTGACCTTTAATGCCTCCTGGGCTTGCGCAATCAATCTTGGCGGTAAGTTTGCAGGTTCAGTTTCGGGTTGGATGAATTTCTGGGGCAATATTGGCGGGGTTATCGCACCAACTTTGACAGCATGGATTGCTACCGCCTATAGCTGGGATGCAGCACTTATGGCAACGGCCTTTTCAGGAGTAATAGGTGTAATTGCCTGGATTTTTGTTCGACCAGACAAGTCAATCGTCTGACACTTGTCTTTCATCAAGAAATAAGCTATAATATTCGGAGTGGTTGAGGGAAACTCACCACTCCTATTTTCATAATAGACAGTTCGTAACCATCCTGTCTCTAAATAAAACTACGGGCGATACTGCTGACAGGCAGTGCTTTGTTGTTTATTTTAGAGGCCGTTAGGCCTCTTTTTATTTGTCTGTCAAAGTATTTGCAAAAGGGAGATAAAACATGTTTAACAAAGAATTTACCAAAACCAGAAAATTAACTATTTCTGCACTATGCATCGCTCTATATGTTGTAGTAATGATGTGCACGCAAAGCTTTGCCTTTGGTCAGTATCAGATACGTATTGCAACAGCCCTCTATGCTTTGAGTGCTATTTTCCCGTTTTTGATTGTGCCGTTTGGCCTTGCTAATTTTGTAAGCAATTCAATTATGGGTGGGCTGGGACCACTGGATATGCTGGGAGGAGCTTTGGTTGGCATAGCAACAAGCGCAGCAATTGTCTGGTTAAAAAGCAAAGATCTGCCAAATTATTTAATTGCGGTGGCAATTACACTGATTCCTGGTTTGGCAGTACCTGTATGGCTTTCTTTGTTGCTGGGCATACCCTACTGGGTATTGGTTTCTTCAATAATTTTAGGTCAGCTTGTTTCCGGCATTGTTGGCGCCGCATTTGTGACCGCTTTGGAGAAGAAGGAAGTTTTAACAGAAATAATTGATAAAAGGTAGGAGGCAAATATGGCTGGAAGAGATAAGGAAGATTTGGCAGGCGTTACATTACTAGGCAATCAGAATACGAAGTATCTAATGGATTATGCACCAGAAGTACTGGAATCTTTCCCAAACAAGCATCCTGGCAATGATTATTTTGTGAAATTCAATTGCCCGGAATTTACCAGTCTTTGCCCAATGACTGGACAACCTGATTTCGCCACTATTTATATATCTTATGTGCCGGATGAAAGACTTGTAGAAAGCAAGGCATTGAAACTCTATTTGTTTAGTTTCCGCAATCATGGCGATTTTCATGAAGACTGCGTGAATATTATTATGAAAGACCTTATCAAATTGTTGGATCCTAAGTACATAGAAGTATTGGGAAAGTTTACACCACGCGGTGGTCTGAGCATTGATCCTTACTGCAATCATGGTAAGAAGGGAACCGAGTGGGAGGCAACCGCAAAAGAACGCTTGCATTTTCACGATATGAATCCAGAAACGGTAAACTATCGCAAATAATGAATAAAAGCCACGTCAGATTTTCAACAACTACAGGCAGCAAAGGCAAAGTGTTTGTATAGAAAAAGAGACGTGGTTTTTGTTTGTTCAAGAAAATTTGATTAGACTTCTCTTTTTTTGATTACTGTGCTACAATAGGCATGTATTTAAAAATAAGGGGATTTTTGTGTTTTGTGGGACTCAAAAAGTTCCGCGAGGGACAAAAGTCTAGTGCTTGAGGAGTTCAAATGGACAATATTATCAATTTACAGAAGAAAATTGTGCCTGAACTCAGCGAATTGTTGGTATTAAGGTACCAGGTACTTCGCCAAGTAAGTCACGAATCACCTATTGGCAGAAGAGCACTAGCCAATCGTTTGGGCCTTAGCGAACGAGTTTTGCGCGCACAGGTCGATTTTCTGAAGAACTGCGGTCTTTTGAATTTTTCACCTTTGGGGATGTACGTTACGGATGAAGGGGAAGAAATTCTTAAAGAACTTGCAGATTATGTACGCAAATTGCAGGATCTTTCATCTTTAGAAAATCTGCTTAGTGAAAAACTTAATATTGCAAGGGTGGTAATTATTCCTGGGGATTGCGACCAGGAGGATGTAGTAAAAAGAGAAATCGGACGTGCTGCAGCAGGCATACTTATCAATCTGCTTAGTGACGGCGAAGAGCATATAGTCGCAGTAAGCGGAGGCACTACAATGGCTGCTTTGGCTGCTAATGTCAGCGGTAGTGCACCAAAAACAGTTGTCGTTCCGGCTCGTGGCGGGCTTGGCGATAATGTTGAAGACCAGGCTAATACGATTGCTTCAGTTTTAGCGCGAAAATTTGGAGCAAGGTACAAACAGCTTTACGTACCGGATGGTGTCAGTGAAGAAATTCTGAACAGCATTTTGGCTGAAGACACAACTGTCAAATCGGTAGTTGAAATTATCAGAAATGCTGATATTCTTGTACATGGTATGGGAAGAGCTGATTCGATGGCAAGGCGCCGCGGTCTGGCACCGGATGTTTTACAGAAATTGGCAAATGAAGGCGCTGTTGGTGAAGCTATAGGCCAATATTGCAGCCTGGACGGAAAGGTTGTTTATGTTACAAATAACGCCGGTCTGATGGTTAACGATTTAATGCACATTAGGAAAGTAATAGGCATCGGCGGAGGCAAGTCAAAAGCTGCCGCGATTCTGGCAGTTATCAGAGCTTCACGACAGGATATTCTTATTACAGATGAAGCCGCGGCAAAGGATATAACTAAAATTATTACAGAAGAGCTTTAAAAATAGTGATTATGAAAAACACACATATTTTCAAGGAGGTTTTTGTATTATGGCAAATGTAGCAAAAGTTGGTATTAATGGGTTTGGAAGAATAGGTAGAAACGTATTTCGTGCGGCATTAAACAACCCTGAAATTGAAATCATAGCAGTTAATGACCTCACAGATGCGGCTACCTTGGCACATCTCTTAAAATATGATTCTATCCATGGTACTTTTGATGCGGATGTTACTGTTGACGGTGATAGCCTCGTAGTAAACGGCAAAAAAGTAAAAGTATTGGCACAGACTGATCCAGCAAAACTTCCTTGGGGAGAACTTGGCGTGGATATTGTTGTTGAATCTACAGGTCGTTTCACTGTAGGCGAAAAAGCAAAAGCACATATTGACGGTGGCGCTAAAAAGGTTATTATTTCTGCCCCTGCTAAAGGCGAAGATATTACTATTGTTATGGGTGTTAATGAAACTAAATATGATGCTGCAAAACATAACATTGTTTCCAATGCATCTTGCACAACTAACTGTCTTGCACCTTTCACCAAAGTTTTGCTGGAAAATTTTGGTATTGAAAGCGGCTTGATGACCACAGTTCATTCCTATACAAATGACCAGAGAATTCTTGATTTGCCACATAGCGATTTACGTCGTGCTCGCGCTGCTGCTATGTCAATCATTCCTACTACAACAGGCGCTGCCAAAGCGGTTGCTCTAGTTCTTCCTGAGTTGAAAGGAAAAATGAACGGCTTTGCTATGCGTGTTCCTACGCCTAATGTTTCTATCACTGATTTGACCGTTGTGCTTAGCAAGGACACAAATGAAAAAGAAATCAATGAAGCACTGAAAAAAGCTGCAGAAGGCGAATTAAAAGGAATCATGGGCTACAATGAGTTGCCGTTAGTTTCCAGAGATTATAATGGCTGTCCACTGAGCTCAATTGTTGACGGCCTATCTACTATGATGGTTGGCCCAAGAATGGCAAAGGTTGTTGCCTGGTACGACAATGAATGGGGCTATTCCAATAGAGTAGTCGATCTGGCTATTTACATGGCCAAAAAAGGTTTGTAATAGTCGAAAGAGAGGTTCTGTTTGATGGATAAGAAAACCTTATGGGATTTGGACGTTGAAGGCCGCAAGGTTCTCGTTCGAGTGGATTATAATGTACCAATGGACGAGAGCGGTAAAATAACGGACGATACCCGTATTCGTGCTTCTTTAGATACTATAAAATATCTGCTGGCCAATAAAGCAGCTGTAATTCTGATGGCTCATCTTGGTCGTCCTAAAGGCACAGTCAATAAAAAATACAGCCTGCAACCAGTTGCGGCTTATTTAGCCGAGCTCTTGGGGGTACCTGTAAAATTTGCAGGCGACTGTGTAGGACCTGAGGCAGAAGCTGCTGCAGAAAAACTTGTTCCAGGCGAAATATTAATGTTGGAGAATCTGCGTTTCCATGCTGAAGAAGAAGAAAATGATATGTCGTTTGCCGAGCAACTGGCTTCTTTAGCTGATTTGTATGTCAACGATGGTTTCGGCGTTTCTCACAGAGCACATGCCTCGGTAGAAGGAGTAACACACTTTTTGCCATCGGCAGCGGGCTTTTTGCTGGAAAAAGAAATTCGCTATGTTGGGCAGGCAGTTGAAAATCCTGTTCATCCTTTTGCTGCCATCATTGGCGGGGCAAAAGTATCAGACAAAATAGGCGTAATTGATAATCTGCTGGATAAGGTCGACGTACTTCTTATTGGCGGAGGTATGGCCAATACATTTTTAGCGGCTAAAGGCTATAAAATAGGTAAGTCACTTGTCGAGGCAGATAAAATTGATTTGGCTAAAGAACTCTTGATAAAAGCAGAAAAGAAAAGCGTTAAGCTTTATTTGCCTGTTGACCTTGTTATGTCGGAAGCATTTGCTGTTGACGCTAAAAACAAGGTGCAAGAAGTTGCAAATCTTGATCAAAGCTGTATGGCGTTGGATATCGGCCCTAAAACAGCTGAACTTTACGCTGACGCGCTAAAAAACGCGAAAATGATAGTTTGGAATGGGCCTATGGGCGTTTTTGAAATGGATGCCTTCTGCAAAGGAACGGAAGCAGTTGCGAAAGCTGTGGCTGCTAACAGAGGCGTAACAATTGTCGGCGGCGGAGATTCTGTCGCGGCTATTGATAAGTTAGGACTTGAAAAGAAAATAAAGCACATATCAACCGGCGGCGGAGCATCGCTGGAATATTTGCAGGGGTTGGTGTTGCCGGGTATTGCGGCTCTTGACGATATACGCAGACCAATGGTAGCTGGTAACTGGAAAATGCACAAGAATGTTAGCGAAAGTGTTGCTCTGGCGGAAGATATCGTGGCTGAAACTAACGGCACTTTAAATGAGGTTGTTATTTTTCCTCCTTTCACATCATTAGAGTGCGTAGCTGACGCGATTGACGGCAAACATGTCGGTTATGGCGCACAAGACCTGCACTGGGAAGATCAAGGCGCTTTTACCGGTGCAGTATCAGGCACTATGATAGCTGATATTTGCTGCGAGTATGTAATTGTTGGTCATTCTGAACGTAGAACTATGTTCGGTGATAACGAGGTAGCTGTAGCGAAGAAAGTGGCGGCAACTTTCAGAAACGGCATGAAACCGCTTTTGTGTGTAGGCGAAAATGCCAAGGAACGCACAGAGGGTAAAACGGCACGCAAAATCAGCATGCAGATTAATAATGCCTTTAAAGGCTTGCAAGCCGAGCAGGCAAAAGAGGTTGTTGTTGCCTACGAACCGCTTTGGGCGATTGGCAGCGGTCAGGCAGCAACAGCTAAAGACGCACAGGAAGTATGTCATTTGATTCGTGAAAAATTAACCACAATGTTTGGCGAAAAGATTTCACGTCAGGTGCGTATTCTGTATGGCGGCAGCGTTAACGAAAAGAATTCCGGTACTTTTAAAATCAGCGGTATTGATGGCGTGCTTGTAGGTGGCGCAAGCCTCAATGCCCAGGCTTTTTCTGCCATAGTCAGAAGTTTTTAAAAGGAGAAAATTGACATATGACTAAAAAACCGGTCATGCTGATGATTCTTGACGGCTGGGGCATAGCACCAGATTCTCCTGCTAATGCTGCAACGAGGGCAAGGACACCAAATTTGACGAAATTGTTTGCAACATGTCCGCATACCGAAATTATTTGTTCAGGCGAAGCAGTTGGCTTGCCTGAAGGGCAAATGGGCAATTCTGAGGTAGGACATCTTAATATTGGTTCCGGCAGAATCGTTTATCAGGAATTAACGCGTATTTCCAAGGCAATTAAGGATGGCGATTTCTTTAAGAATCCAGTGCTGACGACTGCGATGAAAGCAGCGAAGGAGAAAAAATCCTCGTTACATCTGATGGGCTTGCTTTCTGATGGTGGTGTTCATAGCCACTTAGAGCATTTGCTTGCTCTTCTTCGTATGGCCGCAGAACAAGGTCTCGAGGATGTCTATATTCATGCTTTCCTTGATGGACGTGATGTGGGACCAAAAACAGCATTATGTTATATTGAAGAACTGGAAACTGCTTTGAAGGATATAAAAGTTGGCCGCATTGCAACTGTTTCCGGCCGTTATTATGCCATGGACAGGGATAAACGCTGGGAACGCTTGGAAAAAGCTTATAAAGCAATTGTCCTGCACGAAGGCAAAGAAGCTTTTAGCGCAACTCAAGGAATACAAGCTTCTTACGATGCTGGAATAAACGACGAATTCGTCGAGCCATTTATCATTGCTGATAATGCAAAGTCTTGCATTAAAGAAGATGATGAGGTTATCTTCTTTAATTTCAGACCGGACAGAGCCAGACAGATTACTAGAGCCTTTGTCGATAAAGATTTCTCTTTTTTTGCCAGGCCTTTTGTTTTGCCTTCTGAAGCTTTTACCTGCATGACTCAATATGATGAGACAATTAAAGCCAACGTCGCTTTTCCGCCGACAGCACTAAAAAACACCCTGGGCGAAGTTCTGGCTAAGGCAGGCTTGCACCAGCTGCGTATTGCCGAGACGGAAAAATATGCCCACGTAACATTCTTCTTTAACGGCGGTGAGGAAGTTCCTAATAATTTAGAAGACAGAATACTCGTTCCTTCACCCAAGGTTGCTACTTATGACTTACAGCCGGAAATGAGTGCTTATCAGGTAACAGATAAGTTGCTGGAAGCTTTAAATAAGGATGTTTATGATGTAATTATCCTGAACTTTGCGAATCCTGACATGGTTGGTCATACCGGTATTGTTGGCGCAGCTATAAAAGCTATGGAAGCAATTGATGATGTTGTTGGACGTATTACCCAGGCAATAACTGCTTTAGGTGGTATCATTTGTATTACTGCCGACCATGGCAATCTGGAAAGAATGGAAGATGAGGGAAGTCACGAACCGTGCACATCACATACGACCAACAAGGTACCATTTTTGCTGGTTGGTGACAAGCAGCATAGAAATTTGCGCACAGGTATTTTGGCCGATATCGCACCTACCATTTTGGAATTGCTTGCTTTACAGCAGCCGGAAGAAATGACCGGCCGCAGTTTATTAATAAAATAAATTTACGAGGTGAATTAAAATGGCACTTATTTCCGCCGTTTATGCAAGAGAAATTCTGGATTCCCGTGGCAATCCAACTGTTGAAGTTGAAGTATGGCTGGATGACGGTTCTATGGGAAGAGCAGCTGTTCCTTCGGGCGCATCTACCGGAGCCTATGAAGCCGTTGAATTGAGAGACGGTGACAAAGGACGCTATATGGGCAAAGGAGTCTCCAAAGCAGTTGACAATGTAAATGATATTATTGCTGAAGCATTAATTGGCCTTGATCCTATCAGACAAGTTGAAATCGACAACATGCTGATTAGGCTTGATGGTACGCCTAATAAGGCTAATTTAGGCGCTAACGCTATTCTCGGCGTTTCTATGGCTGTAGCAAAAGCAGCCGCAGCCTCTGTTGATGTTCCGCTTTATATGTACCTTGGCGGTATCAATGCCAAAGAATTGCCTGTGCCAATGATGAACATCTTAAATGGCGGTGCACATGCCGATAATAACGTTGACATCCAGGAATTCATGGCCATGCCTGTTGGTGCTCCCAGCTTCAGCGAAGCACTGCGCATGAATACCGAAATTTACCATAACCTGAAAGCGGTTTTGAAAGAACGCGGACTTTCAACGGCTATTGGCGATGAAGGCGGCTTTGCACCAAACCTTTCTTCCAACGAAGAAGCAATTGAAGTTATCGTAGCTGCCATTAAAAAAGCTGGTTACAAACCAGGTGAGGATGTAGCTATCGCGCTTGATACTGCAGCCAGCGAAATATACAAAGGCGGCAAATATCATTTAGCCGGTGAAGGCGTTGTTAAGACTTCAGCTCAAATGGTTGAATATTATGCGGATCTTTGCGAAAAATATCCTATCGTCTCCATTGAAGATGGCCTTGATGAAGATGACTGGAAAGGCTGGGCTCTCTTAACCAAAAAACTTGGCGGCAAAGTTCAATTGGTTGGCGATGATTTGTTTGTAACCAATTCTGAACGTCTGAGTCGTGGTATCAGTGAAGGTGTTGCCAACTCTATTTTGATCAAAGTAAACCAGATTGGCACCTTGACAGAAACTTTTACAACGATTGAAATGGCTAAACGTGCAGGCTATACCTGCGTAATTTCGCATCGCAGCGGTGAAACCGAGGATACTACCCTGGCTGATATTGCAGTAGCTGTTAATGCCGGTCAGATTAAAACAGGCGCACCGGCACGTACTGACCGTGTCGCTAAATATAATCAATTACTGCGTATTGAGGAAGATTTGGCCAGCGCTGCACAATACAATGGCAAGAAAGTTTTTTATAATCTTAAAAATTTATAATAAATATTGTGAAAAATGCAGCAGACCTATAGTCAGCTGCATTTTTTTTATGATAAAATATTTGTTAGTGAAACTGTATAATAAACGTTTTTAATTGTACCTGATGATACTTTGTGGTAAAATATCATGGTACGAAATGTAGAGGAGGTATAATTGTGTACGAAACGATTCTAATGGTACTTGAAGTGCTGGTCAGCTTGGCACTGATTGCTGTTGTTTTGATGCAATCTGGGAAGAGTGCAGGCTTGTCGGGTTCTATCGGCGGTGGCGGGGAAACCTTCTTTGGCGGCAAGAGCAACGACATGGACGCAATGCTTGCAAAAGTAACAATTGTTTTGGGTGTTCTGTTCGGCTTGTTAACCCTGCTTATAGCGAAGGTATCCTGATTATTTTCGTTACATAGTTACCATGGTATTGTATACCAAAAAATACAAAAAGAGATATTTAGAAAGGGGTATAGGTTTTGAGTACATATCTAATTTTATCTGTGGCTGTTGGCATTCTTGCTCTGCTTGTTGCCTTCATGCTCGGTTCCGGAATTAGCAAAGCTGCTGCCGGAAATGAAAGAATGCAGGAGATTGCGGGTTATATTCATGAGGGTGCGATGGCATTCCTTTATAGAGAATATAGGTATCTTGCAGTTTTTGTTGTTGTTGTTGCTATCATAATTTCTATTTTTCTACAAGTCACTACTGCTATTTGCTTTGTGGTTGGTGCGGTTTTTTCAATTTTAGCAGGCTACATCGGCATGACTGTTGCGACAAAAGCCAATGTTCGTACAGCTGAGGCTGCTCGCCACGGTATGAGTGAAGCACTTAAGATTGCTTTCTCCGGTGGTGCTGTAATGGGTCTTGGCGTGGTTGGCCTTGGTCTTATTGGTCTTGCAATGGTTTATTTTATTTTTGATAGAAATATCGATATTATAACAGGATTTGGCTTAGGAGCAAGTTCTATTGCTTTGTTTGCCCGTGTTGGCGGCGGTATTTATACCAAAGCTGCTGACGTTGGTGCTGACCTTGTCGGTAAAGTAGAAGCCGGCATTCCTGAGGATGATCCGCGTAACCCTGCTACTATAGCTGATAACGTTGGTGATAACGTTGGTGACGTTGCTGGTATGGGTGCTGACTTGTTCGAATCTTATGTCGGTGCTATTATTTCTGCACTGACTCTTGGAGCTGTTGTATATAAAAACGGCGAAGGGGTAGAATTTGTCTTCATGCTTGCTCTTTGCGGAATTATTGCTTCCATTATCGGTGTAGTTTTTGCTCGCAATAGCAAATCTCAAAATCCTCAAGCTGCTTTAAATAGCGGAACATATGTTGGTGGTGTTTTGGTTATTCTTGCTGCTGGCTATCTGAGTAATTCTATTTTTGGTAAATTGGATGCATTTTATGCAATAATTGCCGGCCTTATTGTTGGCATGATTATTGGTAAAATTACTGAGGTATATACTTCTTCTGACTTCGGTTCTGTCAAAAAGATTGCTAAGCAATCTGAAACTGGTCCTGCTACCACTATTATCTCCGGACTTGCTGTTGGTATGTATTCTACTTTCTGGCCAATGTTTTTCATCTGCATCGGCGTAGTAGTTTCTTTCTTCGCAATGGGCGGAGCTAAAGATCCTGGAATGGGACTCTTTGGTATCGCACTTGCCGCTGTAGGTATGCTTTCCACTACTGGCCTGACTGTTGCTGTTGACGCTTACGGTCCTATTGCAGATAACGCAGGCGGTATTGCTGAAATGTCCGAACTTCCTCACGAAGTTCGTGAAATTACTGACAAACTTGACGCTGTAGGTAATACAACAGCTGCTATAGGCAAAGGTTTTGCAATTGGTTCTGCTGCTTTAACAGCACTTGCACTTTTCTCTGCTTATGCACACGTTGTAAATTTGGATACTATTGATCTTTTGAATCCTGTTACTTTGGTAGGTTTGTTTGTTGGTGCGACTTTACCTTTTGTATTCGGAGCAATGACTATGGAATCTGTTGGTAAGGCTGCTTTTGAGATGATTGAAGAAGTACGTCATCAGTTCCGTACCATTCCTGGCTTACTTGAAGGTAAAGCGAAAGCTGACTATCGTCGCTGTGTAGATATTTCTACTGCAGCTGCTCTTCATGAAATGATGCTGCCTGGTATTATGGCAATAGTAGCACCTATTCTGATGGGTATGTTGTTTGGTGTCGAAGCTCTTGGCGGTATGCTTGCAGGCTCTCTTGCAGCTGGTGTATTGGTTGCTATTCTGATGGCAAATGCCGGTGGTGCATGGGATAATGCTAAGAAATATATCGAAGGCGGTGCTCATGGCGGTAAAGGCAGCGATGCTCATAAAGCAGCTGTTACCGGTGATACTGTCGGCGATCCGTTCAAAGATACTTCCGGCCCTGCAATGAATATTTTGATTAAGCTTATGACTATCGTAGCACTTGTCTTCGCACCTGTATTGGCACAATACGGCGGACTGCTGCTTGGCTGCATGAAATAGTCGCAAATATAAAAACCACATCTTCGGATGTGGTTTTTTTATTTGCCTGTTGACCGGTTTTGTTGTTGAAGCTAAAGATGCTATAATAGAAGAAATAAACAACTGGAGGTAGCTAATCGTTGACAGTTATAGAGGGAGCAGAACAATATTTTTGGCAGAATGGTAAAAAAGGTGTGCTGCTGATTCATGGCTATACAGGTTCTCCAGCTGAACTAAAGTTACTGGGAGAATATTTAAACAAAAAAGGTTATTCAGTTTTTGGTGTGCGCTTACCTGGACACGGTACCACACCCGAAGAATTGAATAAAACGAACTGGCCTCTGTGGTATGATGCCGTCAGGAAGGCTCATGAAGAATTAAGCCAGTGTTGTAGTGAGATATCGGTTGTTGGGCTGTCAATGGGAGGTCTGCTGGCGATGAAATTGGCGGCAGAACAACCAGTAAAAAAAGCTGTTTTTTTAGCAACTCCGATTTATGTCTATGATAAAAGGGCGCGTTTCGTGCGTTTCGCTAAATTTTTTAAAAAATGGGTTAAGAAGAAAAGCCGCAACTATCGTGTTGATAAAAAATATAACATAGCTTATGACGTAATGCCGTTAAAAGCATTAGACAGCTTGATGAAATTAATTAATCATTGTGTCAGCAAGATAATACCCACAATCACAGTACCTTGTTTGATCATGCAATCAAAACAGGAGCACACGGTACGGCCTGAAAGTGCAGAATTCATATATGAAAACATACCAGCTAAAGATAAAAAAATAATCTGGGTTGAAAATGGTGGTCATATCCTGACTTTAGGTGATAATCGCGAAGAAGTTTTCGAAAATATTTTAAAGTTTTTAGAGGAGTAACAAATGACGGATGCAAAGGAATACACATGGTGCTTTGCCTGTGGCAAAGCTAATCCTATTGGATTGAAACTGGAATTCGAACGTACTGAGGAAGAATGCAGCACAGCTTTTATACCAAAGCGTGAGCATCAAAGCTATGACGGCAGAATGCACGGCGGCTTGATCAGTACTTTGCTTGACGAAGTTATGGGAAATTATTTGTACATTGCAACCGGCAAGCCTGCCTATACGGCAAAAATAGAAGTGCGTTTTCGCCAGCCGGTCTTTATTGGCGAAAAAATTAAAGCCGTCGCCCGGGTAAAACGAAAAAAAGGCCGCCTTGTTGAAATGACGGCTCAAATTATAAAGGAAGACGGAGTTTTGGCTGCGGAAGCCGAAGCCAAAATGATGTGTGAAGGTGACTTATGAAAAACATTGAGGTTAAGGGCGCAATCCTGGAATTTATGCGGAGAAAGTGTTATGCTCCTCTGAATGCTGAGGCACTTATCAGCGAAATCCCTATTGAAGGACCGCAATTGAGCGAATTTTGGAAAAGCCTGCTGGAGTTGGAAGCTAATGGCGAAATTATTAAAACCAGATTCGCAACCTTTGGCCTGCCGGAGAAAATGGGTCTGGTCGCAGGTCGTTTTCAGCTGACCAGCAAGGGTTTTGGGTTTGTCATACCGGATAATAAGGGAGAGGGACCCGATGTCTTCATTCCTCCTCGCGCTTTAAACGGTGCTATGAACAACGACAGGGTTATGGCCCGTGTCGAATCACGTGATGGAGGCAAGAAACCTGAAGGCGAAATAATTAGAATTATTACCAGGGCTAATAACAAAGTCGTTGGTGTTTTCATTAAGTCAGGCGATTTTGGGTTTGTTGTACCTGATGATAAACGTATAGGACAGGATATTTATGTAGCACGTAAGAATTTTGGCGGAGCGAAGCCAAATCAAAAAGTTGTTGTGGAAGTTACTACTTGGCCGGAAGAACGTAAAAGCGCTGAAGGTAAGATTATTGAAGTTCTTGGCAATCTCGGCGATGTAGGCCTGGAAATTCTTTCCATCATTAAACAGAATGACTTGCCGTTGGAGTTCCCTGAAGCAGTCATCAATGCCTCCAAACGTGTGCCAAAGACTATCAAAGAAACAGATTTAAAGGGCAGACGCGATGTTCGCTCTTTCCCGCTTGTTACGATTGATGGCGAAGATGCGAAGGATCTTGATGATGCGGTTTATGTGCGTCGTCAGGGCGAAGACTTTCTGCTGGGCGTTTATATTGCCGATGTAAGTCATTATGTTAAGGAAAATGCGATTTTAGACCAAGAAGCAAGAGAACGCGGAACCAGCGTTTATTTGGTAGACCGAGTTATTCCTATGCTGCCGGAACGTTTATCGAACGGTATCTGCAGCTTAAATGCCGGCGAAGACAGACTGGCAATGTCATGTGAAATGTTGATAGACTACAAAGGCAGGGTTAAGGCCTATGAAATATTCCCAAGTGTAATCCGCGTTCTGCATAGACTTAACTATCGCGAAGTACGTGAAATTCTTGTTAACAAAGACGCCGACTTGATGGATAAATATGCCCAAGTTGTTCCTATGCTGGAAGAAATGGAAGAACTGTGCAAATTACTGCGCAATAAGCGTATGCTGCGTGGTGCGATTGATTTCGACATTCCGGAGCAAAAGGTACTGTTGGATGAAGAGGGGCGCCCAACGGAAATAGTGCAGCGCGTACGCAGTATTTCTGAGTCTATCATTGAGGAGTTCATGCTTTCTGCTAATGAAACCGTTGCCCGGCACATGAGCAACCAGGAATGGCCTTTTGTTTATCGTGTACATGATATACCGAATGAAGATAAAATGACTGATTTAGCTAAACTGCTGAATAATTTCAATGTTAAAATGCCGCTATCTGATGAAATCAAACCTATTGAGATTCAGAAGGCTTTAAAGCAAATGGAAGGACGCCCGGAAGAACGTCTTGTGTCTACCGTTGCCCTGCGTTCGCTTAAACAAGCAGTATATCAGGTCGATAATGTCGGTCATTTTGGTTTAGCAGCTGAATATTATGCCCACTTCACGTCGCCAATCAGACGTTATCCCGATCTGATCGTACATCGACTGCTGAGGGAATGGATGCATAATCATGAGTTATCGGCTAAGCAGAGAGATAAGCTGGAAACAGAACTCGACGAAATTGCGACCCATTCTTCAATACGCGAGCGAGCTGCCGCAGATGCTGAGAGAGCAACTGTTGACTTCAAAAAAACCGAATATATGGCGGGGCATATTGGCGAGGAGTTCGAAGGAACTATTTCCGGTGTTACAGCTTTTGGCATGTTTGTCGAATTGGCAAATGGTGTTGAAGGATTGGTGCATGTTTCCAGTCTGACCGATGATTATTATGAATTCCAGGAGCAGCAATATTCTTTGATTGGTGAACACACACGTAAAGTTTATCGACTTGGTGATAAAGTTACGATTGAAGTCCTGCAGGTGAATATTGCCGAACGCAATATAGACTTCATCATGGCTGGTCAATCCGCTGCAATGCGTGAACACTTAAGAGCTCAACTCCTTGGGCGCAGGGAAGGCCCTTCGCAGCAAAGGGGCTCAAAAGCTGGTACGGCAAGTTTTTCTGCTAAAAAAGCTGCTGACCGCAAAAAAGGTAAAGCAAGCCGCGGTAAAAGCGTAAAAGGCGATGTTGGCAGAAAGTTTGACAAAAGTAAAAGCAAAAAAAGAAAATAACAATTTGTGGACTGCTATATATAATATTTAAAACAAGGTGGTGCGAAAGTTGGCACAACAAGGAATAAAAATCGCAGCAGAAAATAGAAAAGCGCGCCACGACTATTCTATTCATGAAACCTTTGAAGCTGGGATTGAATTGGTGGGTACGGAGGTAAAATCTTTGCGAGCCGGTAAGGCAAACCTCAAGGATGCCTATGCGCAAATAACCAAAACAGCAGAGGTCTATGTATATAATCTCCATATAAGTCCCTATGAGCAGGGCAATCAGTTCAATCATGAACCGCTCAGGCCTAGACGACTATTGTTGCACAGGGCAGAAATACGCCGTCTGATTGGCAAAGTAAAAGAAAAGGGTTATGCACTGATTCCTCTCAAGTTATATTTTACTCATGGCCTGGTCAAAATGGAATTGGCTTTGGCAACCGGTAAGAAACTCTATGATAAGAGACAAACAATGGCAGAAAAAGACGCTAAACGTGAAATGGACAGAACGCTGAAAGAACGCAACAGATAAATAGGGGGATATGCATGAAGTATGAATTTGGCGACGAACGCGCCAAGAGGGAAAAGCGTAATAAGATAATAGCGGTAATAGCAGCGGCTATCCTAGTTGTAGCAGCTGGTTTAGGTTATATGTATTATACGCCTAAGGCATCAGCGCCAACTATGAATTCAAAGACCCAGCAGGATGCTGATACCAAAGTTCCGGAGAAGGCTGAGACTAAATCATCTGAAGTCAAATCTGCGGAAACGCAAACTCCTGCTAATGAGCAGTCCAAGCAAATTACAGCTGAACAAAAGAAATCAGCACAGTACACGATTTTAATTGATAAAAGTGATTTTAGCTTGACCTTGAAAAAGGATGATCAGGTAGAAAAAATTTATTCTGTCGCCATAGGCAAAAATGCAGGCCAAAAGCAGCAACCAGGTGACTTGAGAACACCGTCCGGCGAGTTTAAAGTCGATGAGATAATTGATTCTTCATCCTGGACGCATGACTTTAAAGACGGCAAGGGCGAAATTGCAGGCGCTTACGGTCCATGGTTTATTTCTTTGGAAACTGGCTGGGATGGTATAGGCATTCATGGCACGCATGATCCGGCTTCTATCAGAACAATGGTTTCTGAAGGCTGTATAAGAATGAATAATGCTGATGTTGAAGAAGTGAAAGCAAAAATTCAGCCAGGTACGAAAGTCATAATACAGGAATAACGGCTGAAACGCAGGCTATAAGCTAAAAGTCAAAAAGTTCACAAATAGTTTATTGTTTTTTAAACAGCCTTATGATACACTTATTACAGTAACTTATGTTACTCTTACAACCGGGGATGTACTGGTTTCGACGGGGGTAGGTGTGGCATGATAAGCGAGCCGGGGTCCCATCAGCCCGTGATACGATGGAACTTAAATTAAACGCAAAAACTGATTACGCTTTAGCAGCTTAATGCTAACGCTCTACCTCTCCTCCTCCCATGGGCGTGGATAGAGCGACACTTAGTGGGATACCCGAAGGCCAATTCTCGGAGGCTTGCTGGGGAAACTTATCGAGATAGCAACTGAGTAGCCTGTCGTTAGGCGACAAAGAAGCGAAATACCAAAATAGCGACTGCGCTCGGAGAAAGTCATGTTTCATTGCTTTCGGACAGGGGTTCGACTCCCCTCATCTCCACCAGCACTAATCAAACAGTTGGTGGCGATAAAACTGTTTTTCATAATAAAGTCTTGTTTTTAGAAAATTTCAGTTAAATGACATAAAAAGCTATGATTTGCCTGTCTGATGAGACGTGGTAGTCATGGCTTTTTTGTTTGACATAATAAGCTTTTAGGTTGACAATGGAATTAAAATAATCATATTATTTGTTACATTCATGTTTTTAATCGATTAGGAGGGAAATGTTTGTGAAAGCGGAAAATGAAGGAAGAATCAAGTTGGCTCAGAAACATGCTTTTAAGATAACATTGATCTATCTCCTCGTTGGTTCACTCTGGATAGTTTTTTCAGATATGCTTACAGAAAGATTTATCCCCGAACGCTATGATGTTATGCTTGTTAGTATGACTAAGGGCATTCTATATGTTGTTTCTACTGCGATGCTATTGTATTTTTTAATATATTCTGCCTTGAAAAAACTTACTGATTCTGAATTTAAACTAAGCAAAAGTGAAGCAATGTTGCGCACCGTTTTCAATCAGGCTCCTATAGGTATTGTGATAGTACTAAATGAAGCGGATAAATATCTTGGAAATGATGATTTTCCAAGTATAAATCCTATGTTTGAAAAAATAACCGGCAGAACTAAGGAAGAACTTAAAGGTTGCGTGTGGAAAACAATAACACATCCAGAAGATTTGGAAAAAGAAATTATGTTGACAGGGCAGTTAGTAAAAAACGAAATTACCAGTTTTAGTATGCAAAAAAGATATTTGAAGCCGGACGGCTCTGTCAGCTGGGCAAGTAAGACAGCAGTACCTTTAATTTTTGAAGATGATGCTAGCAAATACAGCTTGTTTTTAATTCAGGATATCAATGAAAGTAAAAAGGTTGAAGAAGCACTCGCTGAAAGCGAGAGAAGCAAAAGTGTCTTGCTTTCAAATTTGCTGGGGATGGCTTATCGCTGCAAATACGACGATAGTTTAAGTATCCAATTTGTTTCTGATGGTTGTCTTGAACTCACCGGCTATCCGTCTCAATATTTTTTGGATAACGGGGGACAATGCTATGTCAATTTAATAGCTAATGAGCATAAAGTGAAAACTGAAACAGAATTCGAAAATATGCTTATGCTGCGACAGCCTTATAAGTATGAATATGAAATTATAACAGCTTCTGGACAACGCAAATGGGTTTTGGATATTGGCCGAGGTGTTTATGATAAAAACGGTAATGTTGAAGCTATTGAGGGTATTATAATTGACATAACAGAGCGCAAGCAAAACGAAATAAGATTGAAGTTCCTTAGCGAACGTGATAGTTTGACTGGCTTGTATAACAGGAGATTTTTCGAAGAATTTTTGGAACAGGAAAGTAATATTGGTGACATTGAAAGAGCAGTAATCCTTTTGGATCTAAAGAAAATGAATTCTTTTAATCTGGTTTATGGTTATAGCTATAGTGAGCATTTAATAAAAGAAATAACGATGCAGCTTTCTTCTTTGTGTGTTGGTGAATGCAGACTTTTTCAGATTTCTTTTGAAAGAATTGCTTTTTACATAAAAAATTATGGGGAAAAGAACAAGTTAATTACTTTCTGTGACGCGATACTGAATTTATTGGAAAAAATGCAAGTAAGGCACTCTCTTGGCTGTAACATTGGCGTTCTGGAAATTGATAACTGTCAAGCTAATGCTGATATACTCAAAAATGTTTCTATTGCGGCTGCAAAATCAGCTGAAAACCAAGAAACGCCATATTATTTTTTTGAAGATAAACTGCAAGAAGAATTGGCCAGGGAAGCTATTATTAAAGAGGAGATTGTTACCTCTGCTCTTGACGATGCTGATGAAAGCATTTTTCTGCTATACCAACCTATCTTTGCTGCAAAAACAGAAAAAATTCATGCTTTTGAGGCTTTGGCAAGATTTGATAGCAAAAAGTTAGGCATTGTTTCGCCATTAGAATTTATCAGCCTTGCTGAGGAAACCCAGACGATTATTCCTATTGGCAGAAAAATTTTGCGCAAGGCCTGTAATTTTATTAAAGGATTGGAAGCCATTGGCTACAGTGATATTGTTATTTCAGTTAATGTTTCTGCCGTCCAGATGCTAAGAAGTGATTTTGTGCTCGATGTAAAAAATATAATTGAAGAAACTGCTGTTAATCCGAACAGGTTGACTTTAGAAGTGACAGAGTCAACTCTTTTAACAAGTTATGAGAGTATTAACAGAGCCATTGGACAATTGCGGGAACTAGGCATAAGGTTTGCTATTGATGATTTTGGAGTAGGTTATTCCTCACTTGCCCGTGAAAGGGAACTCAATGTTGATAGCATAAAGCTGGATAAATATTTTGCAGATGATTTGCTTACCCACAACGAAAATGAAATAATTGTTGGTGATATTATTTCCATGATGCACAAATTTGGGCATACAGTGGTGGCGGAAGGTGTTGAGTGTGAAGAGCAAAAAGAATATTTAATCAGGAATGATTGTGATTATTTGCAGGGGTACCTTTTCAGCAAACCGGTAAATATGGAAAAAGCATTTGAATTACTTGAAAAGTACAATTAAATATTTTATGCTGCCTCAAAGTGAGTCTTTTGTTAACTTCATAAGATTTTTATGCGAGAACTTTACCATGTCTGTCTCGAAAGTGCTATAATAAGCATAGGCTTTAAACACTAAGGAGATGTTTTACATGGGAGATAAAAGCCCAAAAAACAAAGAGAAAATGAAGAAAAAGTCTTCAAAGACCAAAGCAGCTACTCATACAAGTTCTGAGAATTCACAAACAGAACCTAAATAAAAGCTTGTAAAAAAGCAACTGCAATTTTTAAGTGCACCTTAAATGCTTAATCGCATTTACAGGTGCACTTTCTCTATACGGATTTCTATCATGGTATTAATAATGGGAAACTATGAAATTATTGTGAAGTGTTGATAAGCCTTTTGAATTTTGCTATAATACTTTTCATACGAATAGACCCTAAAGGGGAGTAACCATGAAAACTGCTGTCAACATGCATGTCGTAATTTACGGCTGGCGGTAGTGTTGGATGCTAAGCATTCGATTGGTGAGACTTTTAGTGTGATGTAATTACATTGCACTAAAAGTCTTTTTTGTTGTAAAAAAGGAGGAGAAAATTTGGAATTCTTGTCAATGGATTTACTAATGGCTATCGGTTCTATCATTTTGTTGGATATTGTTTTGGGTGGCGATAACGCCGTCGTTATTGCTATGGCTTCGCGTGATTTACCCCTAAGCATTCGTAAAAAAGCAATTTATGTAGGAACTGCGGGCGCGTTAATCATTCGCCTGCTCATGACTTTTCTTGCAGTATGGCTTTTGTCCGTGCCATTTCTACAAGCAATAGGAGGTTTGGCACTTATTCCGATTGCTTACAAGCTGCTAAAGCCGTCAGAGGAAGAAACGGAAGTTTCTTCTTGCGAAAATTTCTGGACTGCTATTAAAACAATTGTTGTTGCAGATGTGGCCATGGGGATTGATAATGTTTTGGCTGTTGCCGGGGCAGCTAATGGCCATTTTGGTTTAGTTGTTGTCGGTTTGCTTGTCAGCGTCCCGATTATTGTTTGGGGCAGTCAGCTTATTGGTGCTTTAATGGAGAAATATCCAGCACTAATTTTTGCCGGTGCTGGCATTTTGGCGTGGACTGCTGGCAGCATGATTATTCATGATAAACGCGTTGGTGGATATATTTCGAATCTGACAGGCGGGTTTGAGAGTTTGTTACCGGTATTAGTTACCATGAGTATCCTGGTTTTGGGTTATCGTGCGCAACGGGCCGTTGAAATTTCTGAAGAAATCGAATACTAATTTTGAGAAGGTGTTCTAAAAGGTTGTGATAACCTATTTAGAACACCTTCTTTTTAGATGTTCAGGTTTAGGTACTGCCAGGTTAAGCAGGATAAATGCAAATTTTGTAGAACTAAAAACAAATATAACGTTAGTTGAAAAAGCAAGGGGGGCGTCAGATGAAAGTATTATTATTAAATGGCAGTCCGCATGAAAAAGGTTGTACATACACAGCTCTGGCAGAAATAGCCAAAGAATTGATAAAAGAGAATATCGAGTCGGAAATTGTGCAAGTCGGCAGCAAACCTGTTAAAGGCTGCATAGCTTGTTATGCCTGTATCAAACTGAATAACGGCCATTGTGTCTTTAACGATGATTTGGTTAACCCCGTTATTGATAAAATAAAAGAAGCTGACGCAATTGTAGTAGGCAGCCCTGTTTACTATTCAGGTATTTCCGGGCAGGTAAAGTCGCTGCTGGACAGGATATTTTTTGCGGGTCGCGACATTTTTGCCAATAAGCTTGCGGCTACAGTTGTCAGCTGCAGGCGTGGCGGCGCGAGTGCTTCTTTTGACCAGCTGAACCACTATTTTATGATGAAGAATATGCCGGTCGTAAGTTCGCAGTATTGGAATCAGGTCCATGGCAGCAATGCAGAAGAAGTTGTGAAAGATTATGAAGGCATGCAGACTATGCGCACATTGGCAAAGAATATGGTCTGGCTATTGAAGTGCATTGAAGCAGGCAAACAGAATGGTGTAAAATTACCAGAATATGAAACTGTAATTCAAACAAACTTTATTCGTTAGGAATGTCATAAATAAATTTTGGAGGTCAAATATATGCTCGGATTAAAGGGAAAAACAGTTTTTATCAGCGGAGCAAGCAGTGGTATCGGCAAAGCTAGTGCGGAAGCTTTCGCTATGGCAGGTGCACGGCTGATTCTGTGCGCACGCAGCATAGATAAGATAACAGCTTTAGCGGAAAAGTTAAAGGGAAAATACGAGACTGAAACCATTGTGATAAAGCTGGATGTGCGGAATCGCACGGAGGTTGAAGAAGCAATTGATACTTTGCCGGAGGACTGGAAAAAGATAGATATTCTTTTGAACAATGCCGGCGGTGCACTGGGACTTGAAAAGCTGCATGAAGGTGATCCCGGCGATTGGGATACCATGATTGACACTAATATCAAGGGCTTGCTTTATCTTACACGTAAAATAGTGCCATTAATGTTGAAATATCAGTTAAAAGGTCATGTTGTTAATATCGGCTCAATTGCAGGTATTGCTGCTTATCCCAATGGCGCAGTGTACTGTGCGACGAAAGCTGCAGTCCACTGTCTGAGTGATGGCTTACGGATGGATTTGGTTGATAAACCAATTCGTGTTACTAATATCCAGCCAGGCATGACTGAAACTAATTTCAGCAACATCAGATTTCATGGTGATGAGAAAAAAGCAGCAGCTGTCTACGCAGGCATTAAGCCTTTAACCGCAGATGATATAGCTGATATAGTTATTTATGCTACCAGCGCTCCTGAACATGTGCAGATTTGTGAAGTAACCGTTACTCCTACCAACCAGGCTACAGGTGGTGTAGTCTATAAAACAAATTCATAAATGTTTATATGCAAAAATCTCCTTGCCCCAAAAGGGTAAGGAGATTTTTATTGCCTGTGCAGATTGCCAATAATTTACAAAAGATGAACATAATATTGGACATATAAAAAATAAGATATTTCTAATTAAAGGAATGTCGGCCTTATTGTCGAAAACAAATAAAGATATTTAATGCTCTGGGAGGCTTTTAGATGGATAACATTGTTTATTTAAGTTTATTTTTTAATGTATTAATTTTGATATTGCTGTTTATTGTATATCGCAAAACAGCTTCGGGCAACCAATCAGAGCAGTTGTTGGGCATCAAGCTGCAGCTTGACCAGTTGCGCAACGATGTTTACAGGCAGCAGGAAGCGCTGCGCTCAGAATTGAACCGAAATATGCAGGAAACGATGAATAACTTTGGCAGCATTATTCTGAAAACGTTACGCAGCACCAACGATACGCAAAATGGTATCGTTAAAGATATGGATAAAAACATGCAGGAGAAACTAGAACGAAATCAGCGTATGTTGTCCGATTCTTTGTCGCAGGTGGAAAAGCGGTTACAAACGTACTCTGCAGAATCAACTGCCAAATTGGAAAATATTCGTTTGAGTGTCGAGCGAAAGCTTGGTGATCTACAGGCAGATAACAACAAAAAACTCGACGATATGCGGCAATTGGTTGATGAGAAACTGCAAAAAACACTTAATGAGAGAATGACGGAATCTTTCAAATTGGTTAATGACCGGCTGGAACAGGTTTATAAAGGTCTGGGTGAAATGCAGTCTTTAGCGCAGGGCGTTGGCGACCTGAAAAAAGTTATGAGTAATGTTAAAACAAGAGGGATTTTAGGCGAAATTCAACTAGGTGCTATTTTGGAAGAAATTTTGTCCGCTGAGCAATATGCTATAAATATTGAAACCAAAAAAGGCAGCGGCAAGGTTGTCGAGTACGCCATCAAACTACCTTCAGAAGATGGTTCATTCGTCTATTTGCCGATTGACTCCAAATTTCCAGGTGAAACCTACGGTAATTTACGTGACGCATATGAAAGTGGTAATGCCGAAGAAATTCAAAACTGCGTTAAATTATTGCTTAATACAATTAAGGCCGAAGCAAAGGATATTAGGGATAAATATATTGATGCCCCTAATACAACTGATTTTGCGATTATGTTTTTGCCATTTGAGGGTCTTTATGCCGAAGTCGTTAATAGGGGCATGATTGAAGTATTACAGCGTGATTATCACGTAAACTTAGCGGGACCAAGCACGATGGCAGCACTTTTAAACAGCCTGCAGATGGGTTTCAAGACCTTTGCCATTCAACAGCGCAGCAGTGAAGTCTGGAAAGTTCTTGGCGCCGTAAAAACTGAGTTTGATAAATTTGCTGATGCCTTGAGGGCTACTCAGACAAGGCTTACGCAGGCCAATGAAGAACTTGATAAACTTGTGGGAACGCGAACCCGCAGAATGCAGCTTAAGCTTCGCAGCCTTACGCAAATAACTTCTGCCGATGCTGAAAAAATTCTGCAATTGGATCCGCCTGAGTCTGAAAGTAAAAGCTAAAAAAACTCCGGAATATATATTCCGGAGTTTTTTAATATACTATTTTTAGACTTTGATACCTTCTTTATAGTAGTTGCATAGTTCAACTTGTCTGACCTCATTCATATATTCGTTCTGGTAGCCTTCTTTTTTCATTCTGTAAGAAATTACGCCGGTCGTTGAATAGAATTCTGATTTCACTGCTCGCAAAAATACGGAAGCAAAAAGGGTATTTATCAAAAAATCATAGAAGGGATGGCAAGCATCTAACCCTTTTACTTTGCGGTCAAAATCATCATTGCCGGTTAACTCGACAAGTTCGCTTTCCTTTGCGGCAAGCAAGCCATTCTCAGAGTATTGGAAGTAGCTGGTTTGGGTTTCCAGGGCACTTTTAATTAATTCATCCTTATTCATAAAGATAGTTATCGTACCAATAAGAAAAAGATTTTCTTCAAAAAAACTGCGGCTTTGTAACCTTGGTATGCCTAGATATCTTAAATCAACTGCTTCTTCAAATAATGGGGCTGGTAATTCCTTTAATTCGTCTTCAAGAAGCTGGTCTTCAAAACAAGAACTTAATCTTACTATTTGCTCGGCACAGGAAAAATCAGCAAAAATTGCTTCGCCCGGAGCAGGATAGTATTTTAGAAGAAACGTTGTTTCTTCTAAATCAGCGTACTTATGCCATTTCTGCAAAATGAGTTCATATGGTCCGGCAATGCCTGGCAGCCAAAAGTACCAACCAAGCGCTTCACCATCAATAGGACACACTTTTTCCAATTCATCTTGGCTAGTGTTTTCCAAAACCATTAAAATTGCTTGATTCAAGAGTTTGTCGGCATACGTCATTTTGCGCACTTCCCCTCATTGAATTATCTAAAACATGAAAGATGGGAGATTTAAACCCTTTTTACAAAAACAGAATATTCTCTTATCTTGTTGTGACTAAATTATAGAATGAAATATTAATAGATGTCAAGTATATATGCATGCATATTTGTGTAAAAAATGTAATATTGTTGACCATATATAAAAACAGTATATGCTATTTAATGGGATGATGACACGAAAATTTCACTTGACCATGTGTCATAGTAATATGATATGATTTTACAAGTAGCATTACATTTTAAAATCTCGGTTTAGCGGAGTAAAAATTATGAAAAAAATAATAATCACTTTGGCAGCATTAATAGTTTTTGTGACTGGCGGTTGCAGCTTAATACAGAGACAGCAATTCGCGTCAGAGCTGCCCATAAAACCGCCGTCTGCGAATCTTGCTTTATCTGGTGGCACTCTTAAATCTGCATTTTCACAGACTCCGATTGTTGTTGGCGATGCTGATGCTTTTGCTGTTATGCAAAATATTACAAAAGATAATAGAACCGAACGAACTATCACGTGGCAGTCTATATTGCCGCGTTCTATGTCTTTCCTTGAATATCGTGAACAAGGACATAGCAATATATTAAAACTACGAGCAACACAAAATGATTTTGTAACAGACCAGGGCAAAAAGCATCAGCATATCATAAAAATAGGCGGCTTAAAGGCTAATACTACCTATGAATATAGGGTTAGTGATGGCGAAGATTATACTGCGTGGGAAGCTTTCAACACGGATAACGGTATCAGAACAAAAGCGTTAATTTTTCCTGATTCGCAAAGTGTAGATTATGGAATGTGGGCAAGGACCGTAAAGATGGCCTGGGGGAAAAATCCTGATGCTCAGTTTTTTATCAATATGGGCGACCTTGTTGATAACGGTGAACAATATTGGCAGTGGTCAAGATGGCTGGAGGCTGTGGATGGTATGATAGAAAAAATCCCTCTTGCACCTATCAGTGGCAACCATGAAGATTACACTTTAAATTGGAAAATGACAGAACCCCATACCTATTTGAATCTTTTTACTTTGCCAACAAACGGAATTGATGGCTTCAATGAATATTTTTATTCATATGATTATGGCGACGTACATTTTACTGTAATTGATACACAGAAGGATGAATTGGCTGAATTTAAGCCAGATTTATTTGCCAGGCAATTAGCTTGGGCAGAAAAAGATCTTGCTTCTACGAATAAACCTTGGAAAGTGGTTTTAATGCACAAACATATTTTTAATTTCAGGGTTGATGGCAGCTTCAATGAAATCGGCGATACTTTCATGCCGCTTTTTGATAAATATAAGGTTGATGTTGTTTTTACAGGTCATATTCATTCTTATCGCAGAACATTACCTTTATATGAAGGGGCAGCTGCAGAAAAAGGAACCATTTACATTTCTACAGGTGCTGCAGGAGAGCGACTGAGGGCAAACGGACCAGCAAAAATTTCTCTTGAAGCTGCGACAAATCCGCAGCCTTCTCTACCAAATTATCTTGTTCTGGAAACTAATGCCGGCGAAATGAAGATTCAGGCATTTACACAAAAGGGTGAAGAGATGGATTCTGTAATATTAAAAAAATAATGTTTTGTGTTGACAAAATCGTAATACATATAGTAATATGAACGGGTTAAAAGGGAGTAGTTTTATATACAAAGTCAACATGCTGGCAAAATGTTTGCCTGGCTTTGTAGCCTGCTAGGGTAACGAGACTTTTGGCGTGATTTGTTTTGAACAAATTATGCCGGAAGTCTTTTTTGTTTAGCAAAAAAATGGGAGGATGGAGAGAATGTATTTAGATTTCATTGCTTTTATATTTTCAGCTGGAGCCGTCGTTTTGGCGGAGATGGGGGACAAAACACAACTTTTGGCTATGGCTTTTGCGACAAAGTATAAAGCGTCGAAAGTAATGCTGGGCGTCTTTATTGCTACAATTTTTAATCATGCCCTTGCCGTTGCTGTCGGCAACTACATAACACGTTTTCAGTCGGCTGAAATATGGATACAGGGAATAGCTTCTTTGTCCTTCATATTTTTTGGTCTTTGGACCATCCGCGGTGATAAGCTGGAAGGAGAAGAAAATCGTATTTCTAAATATGGCGCAGTAGCAACAGTAGCTATAGCGTTCTTTATTGCTGAAATGGGTGATAAAACTCAGCTTGCAACAATTGCCTTAGCTACAAAATTCCCTGAGAATCCTTTTTGGCTTCTTATGGGTACAACAACAGGTATGATGATTGCTGACGGCATTGGTATTATTGTAGGCATCGTAATGTGTAAAAGAATTCCGGAAAGAACGATTAAACTTGTATCTGCAGCCGCTTTTATTTTCTTTGGATTCCTGGGAAGCTACAGTGTAGCTAGCGAAAAACTACAGTTGGAGACAAGCTTAATCGCTCTTGGCTTTACAGCACTTGCTTCGCTTACGGGCGCAATAGCTTTTTATTTAATAAGGGAAGATGACGAAGCTTCGACATCACTCTGCGAGGAAGAATGAAAAAGTCAATTCATGAAACACTCTTGCGATTTGCAGGAGTGTTTTTTTTATTTATGTATAGGCATCGGCCTATTGCGGATACAAAAATTTGAAATGTACTGAAATATTAAACAAATCTGAATACCGTTTTTAAAAGCCTATTTGAATATGATATAATTATTTTACGAGCATATTTTGAGGAGGTTGTTATTATGAACTATACCGAGTATAAGGAAGCGATAATGGCATCTAAGTCCGATGAGTGGGTTGCACAGAGACGACTTGGTACTTGGGTTTTTAAAAATGATCTTATGATAAGTATTGCAACGGAACGAAAAAGTCTTATGGAAATGGATAAAAATGATTTTCTGGCACCCTACAGAGAAGAATGGGCAACCAAGTTTTCAGATCCAAGGGCTTTTATGCAGAGGTATGTGCTCAGATATGGCGTAAATGCCGTAGATATTATTACGATGGTTGCACTTGACGGAGGGCGTGCGGTTGTTCCGCTGCCAAAGATAGGTACAATGTTTATAACTCACTGGCAGGATAAAATTGGGCAAATTATCAGCTATAGCCTGCGTGAATATATCGAATACAGGGATAAAGCTGGCATAACAGTAAAATAATACATCAAAGGGGATGTAGTTTAATGGATAGGGGCATGTTCTCATCTGGTTTGGCAGTGTTTTTTGCAACTTTGGGGTCTGCTGTGGGGTTAGGGAATATTTGGAAGTTTCCTTACCTGACAGGACAATTCGGCGGTGGAGCCTTTCTTATGGTTTATTTGCTTTGCATCGTTTTTGTTGGGTTACCTGTGATGCTCAGTGAGTTTTATCTGGGAAGAAAATCGCGTAAAGGCGCTGTAGGAGCTTTTGCAACACTGGCACCAGGTACTGGTGGCAAATTCATTGGCAAAATGGGAGTTGCCTCTTCATATTTAATCATGTTTTTTTATAGCTGTGTCGCCGGTTGGGTCTATTATTATCTTATCAAGGCCATCAGAGGGGATTTTGCAGAGATTACCATGGAAACCGCCAAGGCTCAATTCGGTTCAGTCGTTATTGGACCGCTGGCGCCAATCTTTTGGCAGTTTATTGTGATGGCTGTAGTATCGGCTATTTTAATCATGGGAATTAAAAATGGTATTGAACGCGTTACAAAAACACTAATGCCGGTATTGTTTATTTTGATAATAATCTGCGATATAAGAGCCCTTTCTTTACCAGGAGCAATGGATGGCGTAAGATTTCTTTTTGAGGTAGATTTCAGTAAACTTAGTGGTGCCGCAATATTGACTGCTTTGGGACTGGCTTTCTTCAAGCTTTCACTTGGTATTGGTACGATGATAACCTATGCAAGCTATTTTACCAAGGACAACAATCTTCTGGGAACGGCAGCAAAGGTTGCCTTTTCTGATACGCTTGTTTCCTTGCTAGCCGGACTTGCTATTTTCCCAACAGTGTTTTCTTTTGGCTTGGAGCCGGGAGCTGGCCCTGGTTTGCTATTTATGACAATCCCATTAGTATTTTCACAGATGCCTTTTGGCAACCTTTTGCTGGTGGCATTTTTCTTTCTCACGTCTATCGCAGCTACGACAGCCATGCTTTCGCTTGTTGAAGTGCCGGTTGCTTACATGACCGAAGAAAAGGGTATTTCCAGAACGGCTGCCGTTATTATTAATGGATTAATTATTTTTGTAATTGGCATTTTGGCTACTTTATCTGCCGATAAAGCAAGCCTGCTTGGTAGTGTTACATTTATGGACAGAGGATTTTTTGATTGGTTTGATTACTTGTCATCCAATATTCTGATGCCTTTAGGCGGCTTGTTAATCGTCATATTTATGAGTTATGTTGTTGACAAAAAAAGTATTAAAGAAGAATTGACTAATAACGGCTCGCTTAATTTAAGTGCATTTTTACCTTTCTTCTTTATCGTTATACGTTTTGTTACTCCTGCCTTGTTAATTATAATTTTCCTCAATGCCATTGGTGTGATTAAATTATAATTTATAAAAAATGCATATAATATTATAAGAACACCCGATTCCAATAATCGGGTGTTCTTTATTTTGGCATAAACAGACAGTTTTTGTAGATAGTAACATTGCAATTTGCCCGTTATTGCAGTATAATCCCAATAATTAATCAAAGCTATTAAATAAAAATACAGAGGAGAGAGGGACTATGTTATTAAAAAGACTGGAGGCACTTCCTGTCGGAAGCTTCCACTACCGTCTGCTGATTCTGACGGGATTAGGCTGGTTGTTCGATGCTATGGATACGGGACTCATTTCCTTTGTATTACCGGTGCTGGCAAAAGAGTGGAATCTTAGCACAAGCCAAATGGGCATGGTCGGCAGTATCGGTTTATTGGGCATGGCTTTTGGTGCGGTTATAGCTGGTACAATAGCTGATAAAATCGGCCGGAAAGCTGTTTTTTCTCTGACGCTCTTGCTATATAGCATAGCTACAGGACTGTGTGCCTTGTCCTGGAATTTCGAATCATTGCTGGTTTTTCGTTTTTTTGTCGGGTTTGGCTTGGGCGGAGAGCTCCCTGTGGCAGCCACTCTTGTTTCTGAATATGCACCTACTAAGGTCAGAGGCCGTTTTATCGTATTACTCGAAAGTTTTTGGGGACTAGGCTGGATCGTAGCCGCTTGTATAGCTTATTGGTTCATTCCTGTTTACGGATGGCACTGGGCTTTTATTATTGGGGCAATGCCAGCTCTTTATGTTTTTGTTATTCGTATTGGTATGCCTGAATCCGTCAGATATCTCTTGTCGAAAGGCAGAACAGAGGAAGCGGAAGAAATTGTCAGGAAATTAGAGGCCAAAGCTGGAGTAGAGACACTTGCTTTTGACAAAAATATAGAGTCATCTGAAAGCGAAAAATATGAACCAAGTTTAGCCGCAATTTGGTCAGGACGTTTTTGGAAACGCACAGTGATGCTTTGGATTGCCTGGTTTGGCATAGTATTCACGTATTATGGCATTTTTACCTGGCTGCCAACTTTAGTATACAATCAAGGATTTACTTTTATCAAAACTTTTGAGTATGTTTTCATTATGACTTTGGCTCAGTTGCCTGGCTATTTTACTGCCGCCTGGCTTGTTGAAATAATAGGCAGAAAATATACTTTGTCCTTGTTCCTTCTTATGACAGGCCTTGCAAGTTGGTTTTTCGGTCAGGCCAATACAGTTACTTTGATTGTAACCTGGGGCTGTATTATGTCGTTCTTTAATTTAGGTGCCTGGGGCGTTATCTATACTTATACACCTGAGCTATATCCAACATCAATAAGAGCCTTTGGCAGCGGTTGGGCAGCCGGTGTTGGCCGTTTGGGCGGCATGTTGGCACCTGCAATGGTGGGGGTCCTCCTGCAGCGAGGTATGAAGATGGATACAGTGTTCTATATGTTTACGGCTGTGCTTGTTTGTGTATCTTTAGTGATCATCTTACTTGGGGTAGAAACTAAACAAAAGGATTTAGAAAATATATAGTATTTTGTAAAATACCAAGATGCAAAAGCCAATTAAGTACTCATCTTATACTATTAATAGGACAAGCTAATATCTTGGCTCTGAAACTCATCCTATATACTTGTAATAAAGTGTAAAAAGATATACAATTTACTCTGTAGATAATGGTTATGATTATCAATTGTATATTATTTTGCTTTTGTTTTTAGGAAGTGAGGTTCGAAATGAAGAGATTTTTCACGAGAAATATTTCTTTACTTTCAGGCTTATTTGGAGCTTTTTTTGCGATATTTATCTGCTTATTACACTATTATTTCATCACATGTTTTTTTGAGCTATATGGTTTATTCGCAGCTCTTTCCATAATCTTTTTTGCGGTTGTCGGCATCATTATTGGACGGGCTTTTGAAAAATTAAAACGCACGGCTATGCTTGATGACCTGACACAACTATGGAATAAGCGTTATTTCAACATTAGGTTGTCTGAGGAATTGGAAAGAAGCAAAAGGAAAGGGTCTCCGCTTTGTTTGGCCTATGTAGACGTTGATGATTTTAAAGCTATTAACGATGAGTTTGGTCATATTGTAGGCGATACTGTCTTAATTAATATGGCAGATATTTTTAAGAGAAACACCAGAAATCTTGACATTGTTTCCCGTTGGGGAGGCGATGAATTTGTGATAATTTTTCCGGATACTACGCCGAGGTACGGTTTGATAATAGCTAACCGTTTGAAAAAGGCGGTTGCTGCAAGCCGGGATTGCTGTTATACGACAATTAGTGTTGGTTTTGTTGAAATTCATGATGGTTGGGAAGTTGATGATGTTTTGCGGGAAGTTGATTTTATGTTGCAAAAAGCCAAAACTATTAAAAATTCTGTTGTTGCATCAGAATTTAACTGATATTTTTTAAAGTTTAATTAATTTGTTGTTTTAAATAATTCTATATGTTATAATCACGAAAAGCCTCTTTGCACTGCATAGAAAACTACAGTACAAACTGAGCAGGCGGTTAACGAAAGTTAATGCGGCTGGGCCAAAATGGCAGCAGGACTTAAAGCCTGTGGGACAGTAAAATGTTCCACAGGCTTTTTTATATTCATTTTTGTCTATCTATCTTATATACGGGAGAGAACTTTTATGAACGGATTGAATGAACAAACAAAAATGGGGCTAACAACTGAGCAAGCAAAAGAACTGCAACAAAAATTTGGTAAAAATGAGCTTGTTCCTAAAAAAAAGGAAGGGTTTCTTCTAAAAATGTTCCGTGTGGTTTGCGAGCCGATGTTTCTACTGCTGATTGCAGCATCAGTTATTTATTTTCTTTTAGGTGAGCCCAAGGACGGCGCGATTATGCTGATATTTGTTGTCGCTGTGATTGGAATTGAAGTCATACAAGAATGGCGGACAGATAGGACGCTGGCAGCGCTAAAAGATTTGTCCGCACCACGTATTACTGTTTTGCGTGATGGCAAAGAGCAAACAATTAACAGTACAGATTTAGTTCCTGGCGACATAATGCTTGTTGTTGAAGGACTGAAAGTTCCTGCAGATGGTGTTGTATTGAAAGCCAGCACTCTGCTTGTTGATGAGTCATCCCTGACAGGTGAATCCATAGGGGTTTGGAAATTAACCAGCGAAGAAGTTGGGTCAGACAATGTTGATTACTGGCGACGTGACTATTGTTATGCTGGTACGCTTGTAACACAAGGCACTGGAACTATTTTGGTTGACAGGATTGGCGCTTCGACTGAATACGGGAAAATTTGTAAGAATGTCGTGACTGCACCAAATGTACAGACGCCTCTTCAACAACAAACGGAAAAAATGGTTAAATCATTCGGCTCTTTTGCCATGGTTTTGTTCGCTCTGGTTGGCATAGCTACATATTTGGATATATCAGATCACGCGTTAAAAGATAGAGTCATCGAGAGTATACTTGCCGGCATCACTCTTGCTATGGCTATGATCCCAGAAGAATTTCCGGTTATCTTAACAGTTTTTTTATCAATGGGTGCCTGGCGTCTGGCAAAAAAACAATCTCTTGTAAGAAAATTGCCATCAGTTGAAACATTAGGTGCTGTATCTGTACTTTGCGTCGACAAAACAGGAACAATAACCATGAACCAGATGAAGGTTCAGGATACCTGGAATCCAGATGGTGATGACAAAAAGTTAAATAAGGTCATGGGTATGGCTTGTAAAGCAGATGCCTATGACCCTATGGAAAAAGCGATGATAGTTTTCTGTGAAGAGCAAGGAATAAGCAGAGAAGAACTTTTTGGCAGTGAACTTGTCAAAGAATATCCTTTTACTAACGAAACAAAAATGATGGGTAATGTTTGGGCTCACGACGGAAAAAATTTGGTTACGGCAAAAGGGTCACCAGAGAGAATATTACAGCTTTGCGAACTAACAAGAATGGAAATGGCGCATATAGAGAATAAAATCAACTCTATGGCAGAAAGAGGACTTAGAGTCATTGCAGTTGGTGAAATGGTTTTGTCAAATATAGATGATGTGCCGGAAAATCTGGTAGATTGCAAACTGAAATTCTGCGGTGTAGTTGGTCTGGCTGATCCACCAAGGGATTCTGTGAAACAAAATGTTGAAACCTGTAGCAAAGCCGGAGTAAGGGTTGTGATGATAACAGGTGACAACGGCATTACTGCCGGTGCGATTGCCAGGCAGATAGGCATGGCTGCTGATGATAAAATTATCACCGGCGATGAGATTGATAAAATGAGCCAAGAAGAGTTGATGGGAAAAATTAAGAATGTCAGTATTTTTTCACGAGTTGTTCCTGAACATAAAATGCGGATAGTACAGGCTTTTAAAGCAAATGGCGAAATTGTGGCTATGACTGGAGACGGCGTCAACGATGCACCGGCGCTTAAATATGCTGATATAGGTATTGCTATGGGTAAGCGTGGCTCAGAAGTTGCGCGTGAAGCAGCCGATTTGATTTTACTGGATGATAATTTCTCTACCATAGTTGATACCATAAAAGACGGCAGAAGAATTTATGATAATATTAAAAGGGCTTTTGGCTACGTTATTGTCATTCATATTCCAATTGCATTTGCAGCACTGCTAGCGCCTTTATTGGGAATTAATCCTGCCAGCTTATTCTTGTTGCCTGTACATGTTGTGCTTTTAGAGCTTGTAATCGATCCTACTTGCTCAATCGTCTTGGAAAGACAGCCGGCTGAAATGGACGTAATGGAGAGGTCTCCTCGCAAGACGGACGAAAAAATTATTGATATTAGTGGCTTAACAAAGAACATTTTTCAAGGCTTTGCAATATTCGGAGCTGCATTTGGTACCTATTTGACTTTTCTGGAGCAATCTCCTGATAATGCAGCTTTGGCAAGGACGATGGGCTTAACAATCATATTTATAGCAAATATGCTGCTTGTTCACGTCAATAGTTCAGAGTCAGAATTTGCTGTTCAGTCCATTTTGCGCCTTAGGGGAGACAAAGTAATCGCAGCTGTTAATATTGGTGTGATTGTGAGCTTAATTATTATGCTTTATACACCTATCGCTGAAGGTCTTAAACTAGCTCCGCTTAACTGGCAACAGATTGTTTTAGCAGTTGGCGTTGCTTGCGCTTCGGTATTGTGGTATGAGTTTGTGAAATTAGCCAGATTTTTTCGCAGTAAGGCACAGTTATAATTAACGCATTTTGAAGGTAATATAGAGTTTCCTTGTTGACAATCAAGGTTAAGAGAACTACAATAAACGTGTTTGGGGTTATAGCTCAGCTGGTTAGAGCGCTTCGTTCACATCGAAGAGGTCCCCGGTTCGAACCCGTGTAACCCCACCAGTAAAGACGTGCCTCCCGAGAATTCGGGAGGCTTTTTATTTTGATAAGTTACTCATTAATCGATATAAATTAATAGCAATTAAAATGATAAAGTACAAAGTATACAGTATTCATGTATTATTTTTAAACATTTAATCACTAAATCGTAATATAATATAAATCGTTATGTATTTTTATTAAGAAGAATTAAAACAAGGAGGGTTTACTATGTCAAATCAACCGGCCAGCCAAGGGCCAAAAGTAACTTGGAAAAGTTACGCAATTTTTGTTTTTGCTATTATTTTCTTTTCAGGAATTTTCGCCTCAAGCAAAGGGTGGCTGCAAGTAATCGATTTTACCGTGTTGAGCGGTGGTTTTGGCAAGCTTGCCAATGCGGCCGGCGGCACTTCCAGTTTCCGTGGAGCTGGCGGAACTGGAGCCAAAGATGGTTTTTTGTTCGCACTGGAACTTATGCCTGCATTAATTTTTGCCATAGGTTTTATTAATGTTGTAGAAGGACTTGGTGGCCTCGGTGTCGCACAAAAATTTATGACCCCTCTTTTACGTCCGTTATTGGGTATTCCTGGCGTATGTTCACTCGCTATGATTGCTAACCTTCAGACAACTGATGCTGGCGCAGGTATGACCAAGGAACTAATGGACGCTGGAGTAATAAACGATAAGGAACGCAGTATTTTTGCTGCTTATCAGATCAGCGGCAGTGCACCCTTGACCAACTATTTTTCATCAGCAGTAGCAATTTTCCCTGTTCTATTAGTGCCGATCATTGTTCCATTGCTAGTCATACTTCTTTTTAAATTAATAGGCGGTAACATTGTTCGTATTTATTTGAATCTGATAGAGAAAAAGCAAGGGGGAGCAGTTAATGAGTAATTCAACTAGTACTGAAGCAAAGCAAAATACAAATATAATAGACTTGTTTGTCGCTGGAGCATATAAAGGCTTTAATATAGCCGTTAAGAATATGATGCCGAATGTTATGTTGGCATTTATTATTATCCATGCGTTGAAAGTTACCGGCCTTCTCGATCTTATCGGTGTTTATGCCGGACCTGTAATGGCTTTGTGGGGCTTGCCAGGTCAGGCAATTGCTGTTATTCTGGCATCACTGATGAGCATGGGTGGCGCCGTTGGTGTAGCAGCTGGCTTGTTGACTGCGGGAATCTTGACTCCCTATGATGCAACAATCCTGCTTCCCAGTATGTACCTGATGGGAAATCCAGTGCAAAATGTTGGACGTTGCCTTGGTACTTCAGGGGTCAATGCAGCACATTACCCTGTTATAATTGGTATTTGCGTGTTTAATGCACTTGTTTCTATATGGTTCATGCGCTTAGTAATGGCATTATTCTAAGAGAGGGATGACGATATGTTCACTTTATTGCAGCAGGCTCATGTAATTTCGCCAGAAGATTTAGGATTGAAGGATATTTTGCTGTGTGGTGAAAAAATAGCAGCAATTGAGGAAAAGATAGAAATTCCAGCGGGTTGGAATATTAAAGTAATAGATATGGAGGGGCAAACTGTCGTTCCGGGCTTTATCGACAGTCATATCCATCTTATTGGCGGCGGCGGAGAAGGCGGGCCTGCTACGCGGACGCCGGAAGTGCTTCTATCAAAGGTTACCAGATGCGGCGTGACAACTGTTATAGGTTTGCTGGGAACTGATGGCAATACCCGCCATATGGAAAGCTTGCTGGCCAAAGCCCGAGGACTGGAAGATGAAGGCCTTTCTACCTTTATCTATGCCGGTGCTTATCAAATACCTACTCCTACTATTACTGGCAGCGTTCGCAGTGATATCATTCTGATAGACAAAATAATCGGTGCTGGGGAAATAGCGGTTTCTGACCATCGTAGTGCCCAACCTACACGCGAAGACTTACAAAAACTGTTGGCAGAAGCACGTGTTGGCGGCATGTTGAGCGGTAAAGCCGGTATTGTTGATTTCCATATGGGAGACGGCACGCGTGGACTTAAGGATATTCAATACGTCATTGAGAATACTGAGATCCCGTATACGCAATGTGTTACCACACATGTAAATCGTAATCCTCATTTGTTTGAAGAAGCGCTTGAATGGGCAAAGGCAGGCGGCTATATGGATATTACTTCTGGTGTTAGTCCGGCTTCAGGATCGGCGGATGCAGTAAAACCTAGCAAGGCCATTCGCAGAGCAATTGATAGCGGCGTTCCACTAAAACGTATTCTCATGAGTTCTGATGGCAACGGGAGTGTCCCTGTTTTTGATGAAGAAGGTAATACGATTGGTGTAGGCGTTGCGAACCAAAAGTCGATGCTGACAGAAATTCAAGACGCTGTTCTTGAAGAAAAGATTTCACTAAGTGATGCCGTGCAAATTGTAAGTACAAATGTCGCCAGCGCCTATAAGCTGAAAAACAAAGGTAACATCATGGTTGGATTTGATGCAGACCTTGTTGTTTTGGATAAGGACCTGGCAATACAACAAGTATGGGCTAAGGGACAGCTAATGGTTGAAAACGGTGACCCTATTGTTTTCGGCACTTTTGAAAATCTGTAAAAATTAATTACCGGCCTCCCGAGAAATCGAGAGGCATTTTTATCGAAAATTGAAACAATTTCATGTGTCTACATCAAAGCAATTTTAAAACAATTCATGATATGATAAAATATATTGCATATGTAATTTTACTTAAATGCATTAAGGAGAGGATTTTTATGGTGCAGGGACCAATGCTATTGGTTATTTTAGCTGCGGCAATTTTGTTTATTGTTTTAATGATTTCGAAGTTCAGGGTGCATGCATTTTTGGCATTATTACTATCAGCTTTTTTAGTTGGTTTGTCAGCTGGAATGGATCCGGTGAAGGTTATTGGAGCTGTCGCAAAAGGATTTGGCGGCACAGCTGAAAAGATTGGTATTGTTATTATTGCAGGCACTATTATTGGTGTTATGCTGGAGCGTAGTGGTGCTGCCTTTACTATGGCAGAAACCGTATTGAAATTAGTAGGTGAAAAAAGACCTGCTTTAGCGATGAGCATTATCGGTTATATAGTTTCTGTTCCAGTATTCTGTGATTCCGGTTACGTTATTTTGTCTTCCTTAAACAAATCTTTGGGAAAACGCACTGGCGTATCTATGGCTACAATGGCGGTCGCTTTGTCAACTGGTTTGTATGCTACACATACCTTGGTTCCGCCAACTCCGGGACCGATAGCGGCGGCAAATGCCCTGCATGCTGATTTAGGTATGGTTATCCTGATGGGTTTCATTGTTGCGATTCCAATAGCGGCAGCAGGTTATTTTTGGGCAACCAGATACGCAAGCAAATTCGAAATCGAAGATACTTCGGGCGAAACTTATGAAGAATTAATCAGTCATTTTGATAAATTGCCAGGTGTGTTCGCCTCTTTTGCGCCTATTGTAGTACCAATTCTATTGATTGCTTGTAAATCTTTTGCTAATTTCCCAAGTTTGCCGTTAGGAAAGGGTACTTTAAAAGCTACCTTTGACTTTGCCGGTGAACCGATGGTAGCATTGCTGATTGGCGTGGCACTCTGTTTGTTCCTGGTGCCGAAATTGAATGAAGAAGTTCTGTCTGGTTGGGTCGGTAAGGGCATAACTGATTCAGCATCAATTATTATGATTACCGCGGCCGGCGGATCACTGGGCGCTCTTTTATCGGCAACTAAAATTGGTGATTATCTTGGTCAAAGTTTGGCACAGTTTAATTTGGGCCTCTTTTTGCCTTTTCTTATTGCTGTTGCCCTCAAGACAGCACAAGGATCTTCTACTGTTGCACTGATTACTACGTCTACTATTGTTTACCCATTGCTTGATTCTCTTGGCTTAGGTACTCCAATGGGAGCTGTTTTGGCAACTATGGCAATTGGTTGCGGTTCTATGGTTGTGTCCCATGCTAATGATTCTTATTTCTGGGTAGTATCGCAGTTCTCAGGCATGGGTGTCGGTGTTGCGTACAAATGCCAGACAATGGCGACCTTAATACAGGGCTTAACGGGAATAGTGACTGTTTGGTTGTTATATTTAGTACTAATGTAAAAAGGTGGAATTGATTTATGCGTGTCGTAATAGCACCTGATTCTTATAAGGGTAGCTTGTCCGCTTTAGAAGTTGCAAACTCAATTGCCAGAGGGATACTTAAAGTTTTTCCCGAGGCGGAAGTTTTGAAGGTACCTATTGCTGACGGCGGTGAAGGCACAGTCGAAGCCCTTGTAATGGCAACTGGCGGACAGATGATTCATACTGAAGTGGCAGGACCACTTAATGAACGGATAGAAGCCTGTTGGGGCATACTGGGTGATGGTGAAACAGCCGTGATTGAGATGGCGGAGGCTTCTGGATTGACGCTTGTTCCGAGAGAAAGAAGAAATCCGTTAATTACGACTACTTATGGAACGGGAGAATTAATTAAGTCGGCATTAGATAAAGGACTACGCAAGTTAATTATAGGGATTGGCGGCAGCGCAACAAATGATGGCGGTGCCGGCGTTGCGCAGGCTCTTGGTGTTAAGCTGCTTGACGATCAAGGTAATGAATTGCCTACCGGTGGTGCTGCATTAATTAATTTAGCGGCAATTGATGTATCTGGCTTGGATAAACGTTTGCAAGAAGCGACAATCATGGTTGCTTGTGATGTAGACAATCCTCTTTGTGGCGCGAGAGGAGCGTCTGCCGTGTTTGGCCCTCAAAAAGGGGCTACTCCGGAAATGGTTGCACAGCTTGATTCTGCTTTACAAAACTATCAAAAAATTGCATGCAAAGCCACCGGCAGAAACATAGCTGAACTTCCGGGCGCCGGTGCGGCTGGCGGACTTGGCGCGGGCTTGATGTTTTTCACTTCAGCAAAACTGCGCCCCGGTGTAGACATTGTAATAGAAGCTACCGGCCTAAGCGACTTGGTGGCAACATCTGACCTGGTTATTACAGGCGAGGGTTGTACGGATTTTCAAACAGCTTTTGGCAAGGCACCTGTTGGTGTGGCAAAACTTGCTAATCAGTTCGGTATTCCTGTAGTTTGTTTGTCAGGTAGTTTAGGTACAGGACATCAGAATGTTTTAGACTGTGGTGTAGATGCTTTGATGAATATCATACCGTGTCCAATATGTCTGGAAGAATGCATGGCGGGTGTTGATGTTTTTACGGAAGAAGCTGCTACCCGTTTGGGGATGTTGCTAAAAGTTGGTATGAGGATAGAAGATTAGTCTTGGTTGATTAAAAATGAATAGACATTAATGGTTTAAAAAAGCACAAAGGCTCCGCAGATTTGCGGAGCCTTTGTGCTTTTTTATCTATAGGTGAGCTTTAAGTGCATTTTGTATCTGCGTAAAGACACACTTTAGTTAGAATTTACAGATTAAAACAAGAATAGATGGAAAATTATAAATAATGAAAATTTTAGCAGGAATTAAAAAACTAAAGTAGAAGTAGTATTGGGGATAATAATTTTTAAATAATATTTTTTAGAAATAGGTGCAAAATAATACGTTTAATTTTGAGGTTGCTAAATCACCTATTTATGCAAAAAAACACAAGAAATATTGAAAAATTTATTGGCAAACCCTAAGGAAGTGAAGAAAATGAAAAGACTGAAGATTGTGGTCACACTATTTGTTTTTTTAAGTATCGTGATAGGAACACTCATGACTTCCGAATGCATGGCATTGACGAAAGTTGTTCCAGAGAACACCAAGGATGAAATTATTGAGAAATACTTAAAAAACAGGCCGCTGGATATTGTGGAAGGCGTCTGGTCTTTTTCTATAATTGGCAGTTACGGAGAAATGGCTATTACAAAAAACACAACCAATTTCTATAATGACTGGGATTATATAGGCATAATGGTGAATGATGCGTTGGGTAACATTGGTGAAGCCAAAATTGTGTTGAAGAAAACAACTTCGACGGGTATATACCCTGGTGGATATGTTGCTGTGGATTCACCAATTCTGAACTTTACAACGTTTGTGATGCAGCAAAATAGTATTATGCAATTTATTCTGCCGGTTAAAGACATTGGACTTGTAACCTTTCTAAGGATCGATAACTTGGCAAGCACACAGCCGGAAGGCACGGGGACAGGGTTCTTTATTACCAATGATTTTGTTGTAACCAGCGCTCATGTTATTGAAGGTGCAAAAAAAATTATAGTAGCATATGGTGAGCAAAAAGCATTGGCTGAAATTGTTGCGCAAGATAAACAGAATGACGTGGCTATTCTTAAGGTATACGGGATGGAAAAGACGATTGAACCTTTACCTTTGGGTGACCCGCGCAAAGCAACTCTGGGACAAGCTGTGAGCACTGTTGGTTTTCCAATGCCCAACTTAATGGGTGTTAGTCCAAAGGCAGGCGAAGGTATTATTAATAGTCTCACAGGAATTCAGGATGACATCAGATTATTTCAAGTTAGCATACCAATTCAGCCAGGAAACAGTGGGGGACCTTTGCTTAACGAAAAGGGCCAAGTCATAGGAATAATAAGCTCGAAGCTTAATGAGTTGTATGCCATCAATTATAAGGGAACGATTATGCAGAACGTAAATTATGCAGTCAAAATATCCTATCTGATGAATGCTTCTCCGATTCCTTTACAATATTCTAACGCTACAGAAGTGTTATCGACTCAAGAGGTAGTCAGACGAGCTAGCAATGCGGTTGTATTTATTACAACTGAAGGATAAACAGTAAATTAATCACAAATATCAAAGAAGAAAATAGTACGACAACATCAATTAGTGAAAAAGCAGGCCTAGTGCCTGCTTTTTTATGCCAACCTGGTAAATAAAGTTCCAAAATGTTAAAAATACAAATATTTTATGTTGTTTATTGTTAAAAAGCAGCATAAAATATTTGCGTTTTTGTTAAGTTATAAGTATAATCTAAAAGGTGAGATGTTTTGCTTAATGTAAAAATCTTTGCAAAATAACAAGGATAATATTTAGGGGGAAACAAATTGAAGATTAGACAATCTATTGAAAAAATTCCTGGCGGTATGATGGTTATTCCTTTATTTTTAGGTGCTATTATTAATACAATAGACCCGACTATCGCTAAAACCTATGGTTCTTTTACGGGTGCTTTGATGACTGGCGCTATGCCGATTATGGCGGCTTTCTATATATGCATGGGCGCAACCATTGACTTAAAATCGACACCAACTATTTTGCGTAAAGGTGGGGCATTGCTTGGTGCCAAACTTTTAACCGGAGCCATTTTGGCGGTGATTGCTTCAAAATTTATTCCTAACGGTATGATTGATTCTGGTATTTTTGCAGGATTATCTGTTCTTGCAATAGTTGCCTCAATGAATGATACTAATGGCGGTTTGTACATGGCTTTGATGGGCCAGTTTGGTAAAAAAGAAGATGTTGCTGCTTATTCAATTATGAGCCTGGAGTCCGGTGCCTTCTTCACGATGGCAACTCTTGGTGTGGTTGGTCTTGCTGCTTTTCCTTGGCAGACCTTTGTGGGAGCAATACTTCCGTTGATTATCGGAATGATCATTGGTAATGCTGATGCTGACATGCGTAAGTTCTTAAGCCCTGCAATTCCAATTCTTGTACCGTTTTTTGCTTTTGCGCTTGGCTGTGGTTTAAATTTCAACAGCTTGGTAAAGGGTGGAATCCTTGGTATCTTCATGGGAATTGCTGTCGTAATCTTTAGTGGCATCCTTCTTGTTATAGCAGATAAATTGACTGGCGGTAATGGTGTAGCTGGTTTGTCAGCAGCATCTACAGCTGGTAATTCCGTCGCCATTCCGGCTGCTCTTGCGGCTATTGATCCTGTTTATGCACCGATGGTACCAACTGCAACCGCGCTGCTGGCCACTTGTGTTATAGTTACAGCAGTTTTGGTTCCTATTGTCACTTCTTGGTATGCTAAAAAATTTAATTTGGTCAGATAATTGTTTTATTTTGGATAAAACAGTTATTTGTTTGGACAAGTACCGCTATTGATTTTAGCGGTGCTTTCGTTCTTTAACAGTTAAAAACGACATAAATTACTTAATGCTGGAACTGTCTGCTAACGGTATAATATAATCTAATGAAACAAATCAAAGAGAAACGGGGCGGTGCAATGCTTGCGACTGAACGACGTCAAAGGATTATGCAGGAAATGCATGAACATAAGGTTGTTGTTATCGTTGAATTGGCGGAAAAACTTGAGGTTACGCCGATGACAATTCGCCGCGATTTGAATTTGCTGGAGCAGCAGGGCTTGGTGGAAAAAAGTTATGGCGGAGCGGTTTTGATTGAATCAAGCATTAAAGAAAATCCGTATCTTACAAGGAAACAAGTAAAGAATCCGGAAAAAAGAATGATTGCCCTAGCAGCTGCTGATTTGGTAGAGCCATCCATGAGTATTTATCTGGATGCAGGGACAACAAGCTATGAATTGGCTGCTTTGCTGGTTGAAAAAGAATACCAGCAATTAACGATAGTGACAAATGATTTACTGGTAGCACATATGGTATCGCAAAACAGTAATTACCAGGTCATTATGTTAGGCGGTGTTATCGAGAACGCGAATGGACTGACTTGTGGTTACCTGGCTAAGGAAATGATAAAAAATATTCATTTCGATATTTGTTTCGTGGGTACACAGGCAATTAATTCAGCTATGTATGTGATGACAGCAAATATTGATAAGGTTGAGCTGAAACAATTATATTTAAAGAATTCACATATGAAGGTATTGCTTGCTGATGATTCCAAATTTGGCAAATATAAGCTGCATAATATCTGCAGTGTTGGAGAATTTGACCTATTAATTTCTGATAGAAAGTTTACCGAGCAGGAAACTGAGTATTTTCATGAAAACAAAGTTCGAATAGTAAAAGTGTAAATACAGTTTTTAGAAATACAGCTTTTAGCCGCTGACATTGCTTTTTGACCGGCGAAATCAAAGGCTTAGGGCTATGGAGGAAGAAAAATGACGGATAAAAGATTTTTGATCATTGCTGATGATTTTACCGGTGCCAATGATACGGGCGTACAAATAAAAAAGCATGGACTAGCGGCAAGTGTACTACTAAAAACTGATGACTTGTCTCAGGCGCAGGGTTCAGTTGTGCTCGACACGGAATCTCGTGTAATTCCGGCAGAAGATGCGTACGAAAAAGTTAAAGCAGCTTTACAGGAAGCATTGAAAGAAGGCGAGTATGAATTTTTGTACAAAAAGGTTGATTCAACGCTGCGCGGCAATATCATTGCGGAAGTAAAAGCCATGGTTGAAGTTTTTAAACCTGAACTGGTTGTTTTTGCACCGGCTTTCCCAAAAGCTGGACGGACTACAGAAAATGGTATTCAAAAGGTTAATGGTACACCGCTTTTAGAGACAGAGATGGTACGTGACCCACGCAACCCTATAGCTTATGATAATATTGTAAAATTATTGTCTGAAGGACTGAAGGTTGCTGTTACTCATCATGATCTGGAAGAAGTACGCAGAGACAATCTTACTTTAGCAAATGGCTATCATACCTTTGATGCGGTTTATACGTCTGACATGCAGATGATTGCCAAAATGGTCATAGAAAATCATAAGCGTACTTTATGGATAGGTTCAGCTGGTTTGGCCGAAGGATTTTTTACGGAAAAATATCCTAATAATCCGGTACTTGCTATCATGGGCAGCGTTAGCGAAAGCAGCATGATGCAGATGGAGTATGCGCACAAACACCATGTTCCAATCATAGAAATCGATATGGCAGCTATTCTTGATGGGGCTGATTACCAAGTTTGTGCTGAAGAAGCGGTAAAGATGTTGAAAAGTGGCAGTGATCTTATTTTGACGGCCGCTCGCACCAAAGATAACTATCAGAAGGTGTTGGACTATGCAAAGCAAAAGAATATTTCAGGAGCGGACGTATCTGCTCTGACAAAAGAGACTATCGGCAAGATTGCCATATCCATACTTGAACAAGTCAAAGTTTCGGGGCTATTCATGACAGGCGGCGATACAGCGATTTCCGTAATAAATCATTTGGGAGCGCAAGGTTCCAGAATAGATTCGGAGGTTTTAACGGGTTTCGTCCTATCGCGTTTGCAGGGCGGGGCTAATGATGGACTGCCGATTATTACAAAGGCTGGGGCTTTTGGCGGCTTGAAGGATGTATACTATTGCATTTACCGGATGAAGGAATTATCAGCTTAGGAGGCTTTTGCAGTGAAAAATAAATATGTGGGTATAACTATGGGTGATCCTGCAGGTGTAGGTCCGGAAATAGCCTTAAAAGCTATAGAAAAGCATAGTGAATTTAAAAATAGTACGATCATTTATGGCAGCTACGATATCTTGAAGTATTATCATGAGTTGCTTCATATTTCAACACCGATGGTGAAAATTGAAAGTCCAAAACAGTTTCAAAATGAAAAAATAAATGTTATCTCTGTATTAGATCTTTCATTTAAGGACCTGGAAATCGGACAGGTATCAGCAATTGCCGGTGATGCCGCTTACCGGTATGTCGAAAAGGCAATAAGCGATGCTTTAGCTGGCGAAATATCGATTGTAACAACCGCACCTTTGAATAAAGAAGCCTTGCATAAAGGCGGACATAACTTTGACGGTCATACGGAGATATTTGCGACACTTACCAATACCCAAAAATATACGATGATGCTTTGGAGTGAACAACTTTCAGTAGTACATACTTCAACGCACTGTTCCTTACGTGAGGCTTGTAACCGAGTGACAAAGGCACGCGTGCTCGAATGTATTCACCTGGCAAAAGCTGCTTTGGAAAAACTGGGCATTGAAAACCCTCGCATTGCTGTTGCTGGTTTAAACCCGCATAGTGGTGAAGCAGGAATATTCGGTACGGAAGAAATAGATGAAATTACGCCGGCAATTGAGGCAGCGCAAGAAGAAGGAATTATTGTGGAAGGCCCAGTTCCGCCGGATACCGTTTTTTTAAAAGCCTACCAAGGTAAATATGACATTGTTGTAGCAATGTATCATGATCAAGGACATATCCCAATGAAAATGATTGCTTTCGACAGCGGTGTAAATGTTACTTTGGGCTTGCCGATTATTCGTACTTCCGTGGATCATGGCACAGCTTTTGATATTGCAGGTCAAGGGATTGCTAAAGTTGACAGCATGTATTACGCTCTGAAATTAGGTAAACAATTTTTGAAATAATGACTAAGACCTTATTTTTATGATGGATAATAAAAAGCAGAGTAGCCTGCAATAACTGGCTAGGGTGGCTTTTGAGTTGAAAAATTAAGCATAAGATAATAAAAACAACAAGCCCTGATCAAATGTTTCCTTGAACAACAAGCAAACATTTGAAAAGGGCTTAAATTTTGCCTACAGTCTTTATTAACGCATTTTCTGCTTTATACCCAACATTGGTTGCAAAAACAGTATTAACCATCTAACGACTATTCCGACTAAAATGCCATATATAAGTCTCATATTAATACCTCCTTCGCAAGACATCCTCCTGTACCTATATTTTATTCTTACTGGAACAAAATAGCAAGAATTTTCAGTAAAATTAAAGCAAATCTATTTAAAGTTTTTTTTGTTAATACTAAATATTATTAAAAAATATAATTTGTCCGTCATATTTATGACATAATATGAGTGTAATATATTTTTAGAGTTTGATGTATTTAATGAAATCGATGAGGAGGATCGTTCATGCAACAATCCAGTAATGAAAATAATAATGAACATCGTAAAAACATGCAAAAATTGCAGTGTCTGCGCATGACAGTCCAACTAATATTTGTAGCAATACTTATCGGTGGTTTGTACAAGTTTGTTAAGCCAGCTTTTGTGGTTATTTTACCTTTGGCATTTTTGGCTGGGAACTTTTTTTGTGGGTGGCTGTGCCCCTTTGGTACAGCTCAGGAAATGTTTGGAAGATTAGGGTCTATTTTTATAAAGAAGAAATTTAAAGTGTCGCCAATCCTGCAGCGTTATCTGCAGTTTTCACGTTATATTTTGGCAGCGATTGTTTTTGCACATATTGTAGATTCCTTCGTTGATTTATCCAGCATAAATGCTTACAAAACTTTTATGCGAGCTATGTCTGGCAATCTGGCGCAAACAGCTGCGTCCTTTATAATGGTTACATTCTTAGTAGTAGCTTTTTTCTTCGAACGTCCTTTTTGTAATTATTTTTGCCCGGAAGGCATTAAATATGGGTTAGCAAGCTTAACACGGCTTATTAGTATAAAAAGAAATTCAGATACCTGTATTCACTGTAAGTGTTGTGACAAGGCTTGCCCGATGAGTATCGAGATCTCAAAAAGCAATCATGTCCGAAACGCACAATGCATAAATTGCTTTAAATGTATTGCTGCTTGCCCAAAAAAAGAAACTCTTACTTACGGCAGAGTAAATCCTTTACAAAGAGAATAAAGATTTAAGTACTTTAGATGAAAAATTAAATTAAGGTTAAGATGCAAAAAGGAAGCAATTTTATTGCTTCCTTTTTGCGCACAAAATTATTTTAACGAAAAAAATATTTCGTATAATGACAAGACAATTTCAATTAAAATCAGAATAATAACTGCCCATTCCAGACGTGTACCTCGCTTAGCATGCGCCAGGCCAGAAAACGCTTCAGAGATATCTTCTAAAATTTCGATTTTTTGTCGTATTTTTTCATAGCGATCTTTCAGCTCGAATAATGAAGATAACTTTTCATAAAGAGTTGCTGCTTCGACGTTATTCCAGGTTATGTCAGGATTATCCAGCAACATGATGTAGGAGATTGTATTGAGTTTGTAACTCAATATTTTAGCCAGCATTTTGGCCAATTCTTCATCAGATACCTCAAGTCTGCCCCGATTAAGATCATTTACGACAGTTTCTATGCGGTCAAGCAGACTATCAACGCCAATTTCATTTTTTTCTAAGGCGACAGATTTTGCTAAAATCGTAGAGACAATTTCATAATGGTAATCACTTGCCGCATTGACGATCATAAAGTCGTTGTTGATTGCAGGAGCTTGTTCCGGCTTTACTCGCAATTTATAGTCATCAACATAAGTGAAAAAATCGTTGGCAACTATTTGTGGCTCTATTTTTAATACGTATTTGACTAAATCCATTATTTCATGGTGTTGAAAATTAAGAAATACCATGCTGCCAAAATGAAAAATATAAACAGTTTTGTCATTTGCATTATTCAATATACCTTTTAGATTATCCGAATACAGTACAAGTGCTTCTTTCCATTTGAATTTGTGCGTGATACCAAAGTGTTGTCCAATTTTATCGATGTTTAACTCGTTGCAGATGGAAATAGCCTTAAATTCAGCAGGCATTTTAAGCTCATCCCTTTACTTATAAAGAATTTTTAAATAGATTTAATTACCTATACTAAAAATGACTTAAATTGCCACGTGTCATCTTCTGCTAGCGTGAAGTCATTAAAGCCTTTAAACAAATCAACCTTGTTTAATATGGGGGTCCAATTTACTTCTTTTGATATGAATGAACCAAGATAATTTACAGCTAAGGATAAAATTTCTTCATGCGGTAAATCTTCCGGAAGGCAGACACCCTTATTAGGGTTTGCAATCATCCATTTTATAGCGGCAACAACTGAGCAGGCAACCTGAAGGGTTGTTGCATTTTGATGGGGAGCAAGTTTTCTTGACTCTTCTATATCGAGAATACTGCCAACCCACCAGGCATTAAAGTCATGACCCATTAATAGAACCCCAAGTTCATCTTTCCCGTTGATTATTTCATCAGTTAAGACTCGTTGTTTATCCTGAAGACGATACTGTCTCATTTCAAGTTCATGAAGTGAATTTATTGCTGGATCGCTGGGGCAATAGGCGTAGTGTACTGTTGGTCTGTAAATAGGTTTGCCTTCTTCCCAAACGGTCAGATAATTGGAGATAGTGAAAGCTTCACCATGCCTTATGACCATACCCGTAATTTCACCACTTGGAACCCAAGATCTTACCCATGTCTTCATACCCATTTTTGCCAGACATATCTGATTGCAGGGGCCATAGTTGTGAAAAAGGGCATTGGGAGGGAGGACTCGTTCGTGGGTTCCCCAGCCCATTTCTGATGGAGCAATACTTTCTTCATAGAATCCATCTACACTCCATGTATTAACAAATTCGTTGACCTCTTTTGGTCTATTTGTGATTTGTGAATCACGTTCGCTTATATGGATTACTTTCACACCGGTAAGTTGTGATAATCTTGAATAGTCACGATTTTCAATGGCAGTTTTTAATGAAGTTATTCGGCTATCAGTTTTTTTAGTGCTAATAATTTTATTGGCAATATCTTCAAGACCAACCTTTGTAAAATAAGAAACAAGTCCTGGATTAGCGCCATGTTCCAAAACTGCCGTTGCCCCAATTTTGTTGCTCCACTTGGAACACATTTCTCTGACGGCCATATGTCTGGCATAGAGAGTTTTGGCAGAAGGTGAGCTGCCATTTTCGTTAGCAAAAGGATCCCAAACTTCTACAGAAGCGTTAATATACAAGACATTGTTGAAGTGACACCATTCTAAAAGCTCAATAGAATTAATATTGCATGAAAGGTCGATCAGTATATCGCCGTTTGATAAATATTCGGAAAGCCTGCTGCTTAAATTATCTTTAGTAATTTTATCAATTTTGTAATTTACGCCGCTATTTATGGCGTCGGCAATGCTTTCTCTTTCGTCTTTCATGTCTATCACTGTAATTGATTTCGGAGATACGTCTATATGCTTCAGCAGAAGTGGAATGGTACAACGTGCGACAAAACCACATCCAAGGACTAATATATTGTTGCTGAATTTCACAATACATCACTACCTTTCCGCCTATGACATCTAATTATCACGGAATAATCAACTTTTAAAAAGAATTCGGCATTATTTCAGCATATCCTTTTAATTAAATGAAGGTAATGCGAAAAATGATTTTAATTATACAACTTGTTATAAATATTTTTTGATAATGGTAGATTAAAGTTGCGGAAATGTTGTATCTTAACAGGATTTTTTGTTGTATAATTATAAAATTGGAATTTATTAATTAGTGCAGGATAAATATAATATCTGCAACGGGAGGGACTTTTTGTGTCCGGTTTGGATCGTAAAAGCAAGTTCGCGTTATTGTCAATTTGTTCAAACACGCTGCTCATTATTTTTAAAGTAGTAGCTGGCCTACTAAGTGGTTCAGTCAGTATCATTTCAGAGGCAATACATTCGGCTATGGATCTTGTTGCTTCAATCGTAGCTTTTTTATCCGTCAGAGGTTCTGCTAAACCGGCTGACAAGGATCACCCCTACGGACATGGGAAAATAGAAAATATATCAGGTGTAGTTGAGGGCGTACTGATTTTTATTGCAGCAGGCATGATTATTGTTGAAGCTGCAAAAAAACTTTTTGAACCAGCAGCGATAGACCAGGCTTTCATTGCCATTGCTGTTATGATGCTAGCCGCGCTGGTCAACTTTTTTGTATCCAGAAAATTATATCAAGTTGCCAAAGAAGAGGATTCTATGGCTCTAGAAGCAGATGCACTGCATCTGAAAACTGATGTATATACATCAATAGGTGTCGGATTTGGTATTTTGCTGATAAAAATGACAGGATTTGTTATACTAGATTCGATTGTTGCGATATTAGTGGCTTTACTCATTATTAAAGAAGCTCATGATTTATGCAAAAATGCGCTTGAACACTTGATTGATGTTCGTTTAACAGACGATGAAGAAAAAGAAATTAATGAAATTATTACGAAAGTGATGGGCATCTATGCTGACCAGCTTTCTGACTATCATAAACTCAAAACAAGAAAGTCAGGCAATAAAAGGCACATCGACTTTCATATTACACTAAATCCCAATCTTACCGTAAAAGAAGCGCACGATATTGTAGGATGCCTGAAGAAAGAAATAAACTCTAAATTTAGTAATAGCAGGGTCAATGTTCATATTGATCCTGATAAAAACCAAGATTAGCAAGAGAAAAGAATACAAATTACAATGTTTAACTGAAAATTAGAAAACAGTCACAAATAAATCACAATATTCTGCAAATTTCTTCTTGTATTTTTATTATGAGGTGACTATAATGTAACTACAAAGAGCAGAAATGCTCTTCTGAATAAGAACGACAACACCTTGCGATAGACAGGCTTGTGATGTGGCGTAGTCCTGAGTACTTCTAAAGGCCAGGGGGCCGGGAAAGAAAAGGTAGTTCACGATTACTGTCAGATTCTTACAGAAAAAGTGCTATAGGAGTTGACCAACCCAAGTACTCGGACCCGGTTATAGTTCCGGAGTAGAGGAAAAGGATGTCACAATTTATAGTAACACTGAAAGAACGAAGTGATTTGCTAACCGAGATATTTCATAGTGGTTATTCCGCTTTGGGAAAGGTAAGGGATGCAGTCAATGGTGCAACTAAAGCAAAGGGTGTCGGTGATGTGGCCCACCCTAGGTACCTTGACCGATTTCAGATCGGAAAAAGAGAAGTGGGAGTCCACATGGACGGGGCTATATCATTAGGGAGCGGATACCAAAGGGTCCGCTCCTGATTTTTTTCGGGTTTTTGTTATTTATCTTTAAAATTAACAGAATCTTAAAACATTTTCGCCTTATAAAAAGGATTTTTGACTTTGTGAACGAAAGAATATACTACAAAGACTCTTTTTAATAGTAATTTAGATTATTTAATACTGGCTAATTACGGTAGATGAGGAGTGAATTATATGGGAAACGAAGTTAAAGAAACAAAGGATTTATTGCCGATTAAGGAATTAACGTCGGAACAACTGCACTTCTATTGTAAAGAAGAATGCTTTGATTTTGAAACTACAGCTACCGTAACGCCACTGCAAGGAATGATAGGCCAGGAACGAGCTGTTAAGGCCGTTGAATTTGGCTTGCATACTAAAAACTTAGGTTATAATATTTTCATTTCTGGTATGGTTGGAACTGGGCGTATGACTTACTCCAAGCAGGTTGTGCAGAAATTGGCAGATGCCCAGCCAGTTCCTCGCGATTGGTGTTATGTAAACAATTTTGAAGATAGTAGCAGGCCTCTTACTATTAGTTTGACTGCTGGCGTTGGCAGTATCTTTTCTCTGGATATGCAGGAATTGATGGAAAATTTAAGGAATCATGTTCCCAAAGCATTTAGCAGCGATGATTATGAACGTGAAAGAACAGAAATAATGAAAACCTTTCAGGAAAAACGTGGTGAAATGCTTCAGGCTTTTGTTGATAAGGCTGAAACTTATTCAGTCTTGTCAAAATGGTCACCAACTGGTTTTATGATGGTACCTCTTTTAGATGGTAAACCTGTTTCAGAAGAAGAGTTCCAGAAACTGCCTGATGAAAAAAAAGAAAAAATAAGAAAAAATCTTGAAGCAGTACACGACTTGGCAATGGAAGTCATACGTCAAGTTCAGGATACAGAGAAAGATGTCAGAGAAAAAATTCGTGACTTGGACAGCAGGGTGGCAATGTTTGCTGTCGGACATCTTATTGATGAGGTTCAGGAAAAGTATAAGTACAGCGAAGATATTGTCAAATATCTTGAAGCTGTAAGAGGCGACGTTGTAAAAAATATTAATGATTTTAAACAGACTTTGCCGCCTGAAGAAGAAAGCGTAATGGCACTCTTCAAAAAATCCTCACAGGAAGTTATGAAGGAACGTTATACCGTTAACCTTTTGGTTGACAACCGTACTTGTCAAGGTGCTCCGGTCATCATAGAAACAAATCCAAATTATTATAATCTATGTGGCCGTGTCGAGTATTCTAGCCGTATGGGCGCAGTCAGCACAGATTTTACCATGATAAAGCCAGGTTCCTTCCATCTTGCCAATGGTGGTTATCTGATTGTCAACGCGATGGATGTCTTGATTAATCCTGGTGTCTGGGAAGCCATGAAAAGAATATTAAAAACCAAGAAACTGACGATTGAGAGTTTGGGCGAACAATATGGCCTTATTGCCATGGCTTCGCTAAAACCACAGGCTATTCCAGTTGATGTTAAGGTAATTATGTTGGGGAGTACTTACCTTTATCACTTGATGTATCAATATGATGAAGATTTTCGCAAATTATTCAAAATTCATGCTGATTTTGATGTTGACATTGAGAATACGCCAGAAAATATTACCAAAATGGCAGAATTCGTCAGCGTAACTGTTAAAAAAGAAAATCTTAAAGATTTTACAAGGGCAGCTGTCGCCCGTAGTGTAGAATATATTGCTAGGCTGGGCGGCAGCCAGAATAAACTTACAGCTCGTTTTAATCAGATTGTAGAAATTCTTTGTGAAGCAGATTCATGGGCATCGCTTGAGGGAGCAAAGATAGTTGATTACTCACATGTGCAAAAAGCCATAGCTGAAAAAAGGTATCGTGCTAATAAGTATGAAGAAAGAATTCACGAAATGTTCAAAGACGGTGTGTATCTCATAGATACTGAGGGCGCGAAAATTGGTCAAATTAATGGACTGGCTGTCTTGGGCATTGGTGAGTATGCCTTTGGTAAACCATCAAGAATTACGGCCAATACCTATCTTGGACGTGCCGGAATCGTGAATATTGAGCGTGAGACTAAAATGAGTGGGGCTACGCATAGCAAAGGTGTGTTAACACTTAGCGGTTATCTTGGCAATAAGTACGCACAGAAAATACCATTATCTTTAACAGCCAGTCTGACTTTCGAACAGCTTTATGAAGGAGTTGATGGAGATAGTGCTTCCAGTACTGAGCTTTATGCCATATTGTCGAGTCTATCTGAGGTACCGCTCAGGCAAGATATTGCTGTTACGGGGTCTGTCAATCAGAAGGGTGAAATACAACCAATCGGTGGGGTTACAGAAAAAATTGAAGGATTTTATGAAGTCTGTAAAATCAAGGGAATGACCGGAAAACAAGGCGTGATGATTCCTGAACAAAATGTGAAAGACCTTGCTTTGAATGGGGAAATCGTAGAAGCGGTAAGAGACGGCAAATTTCATATTTATCAGATTAGCAACGTTGATGAAGGTATTGAACTGCTTACAGGTGTTTCGGCAGGTATTTTAGACAGTAATGGCGCATATCCGGCTAAATCAGTACATGGCTTAGTCATGGCTAAACTCAAGACTTACCATGATGCATATTCTGCAGAGGAGAAGGCGGCTGAACGCCAAGCAAGCAGCAAGGAGGTCAGCGAAGAGTTTTAAACTCTAACTGGTGCAGTGGTTTATAATTAAACGATAAGAAAGTACAAAGGAGGCAATGAAGTGACCCCAAAAAGTTAGACAAACATTTTTAATTAAGCAGCCGAGAGGGCTTGTTGCCTGTGAATAGCAGGTGATAAGCCCTTTAACTTTGCCTTGCTGCGGCGGTTATTGTAATAATCCATA
>Ga0183097_10575_pt1 | contig 59286 bp, 52 predicted proteins | sample BioMet8_FD_128883 | JGI IMG/M metagenome (GOLD analysis project Ga0183097, IMG submission 128883) | Microbial communities from bioreactor (seeded with sewage sludge) at Lawrence Berkeley National Lab, California, USA - Biofuel... | ecosystem: Engineered > Bioreactor > Anaerobic > Unclassified ... | reverse complement strand
TCGGGCTTTTATGATTTATCCCTTGCGTATCAGTCAGTGCATGAAACTTGTTGAAAGCGCCGTGTACCGAACGGTACGCACGGTGTTGTGAGAGGACGGCGGCTAATCACCGCCTCCTACTCGATTCCTTTTTTAAAAATCAGGGCCAGATGCCTCTCATCATCTTCGCATCGACGACACGCTTGACTGCGATCAGGTAAGCACCTGTTCTTAAGGAGACATGTTTTTCCTGGGAAATGTCCCAGACTCCTTCGAACGCCTTGTCCATGATGGTCTTCAGCTTGTCATTGGCTTCATCAAGACTCCAGTAGAGAGACTGGATGTTCTGGACCCATTCGAAATAGGAAACCACGACGCCGCCGGCATTGGCAAGAATATCCGGAACGACCGGTATTCCTTTCTTGTTGAGAATCTCGTCGGCTTCGACGGTCGTCGGGCCGTTTGCCGCTTCAACGATCAGTTTGGCCTTGATCTTGGAAGCGTTCTTCTTGTTGATCTGGTTCTCCATGGCAGCCGGAATAAGAACGGTGACCGGGAGTTCCAGCAGCTCTTCATTTGTCATGCGCTTGATGGTCTTGTCCTTGAAACCGGAAAGAAGATTTCCGCGGACGGAGACGTGTTCCAGGATCGCGTCGATCGGAAGACCGCCCTTTTTATAAATGGCTCCGCTGATGTCGCTGACGGCTTCGATGCAGCCGCCCTGCTCATGCAGGAAACGGACCGTGTTGGAACCGACATTGCCGAGGCCCTGGACTGCGAAGGTGGAATCCTTTACAGGGAGGCCGAGCTTTTCCATGGTATTCAGAGTGGTGATCACGACGCCGCGGCCGGTCGCCGGCGTACGTCCCAGGGCACCGCCCAGTTCAATCGGCTTGCCCGTAACGACACCCGGTACGCAGTGGCCCTGGAGCATGCTGTATGTATCCATGATCCAGCCCATCATTTCCGCGTTTGTTCCCATATCCGGAGCCGGGATATCCTGTTCCGGTCCGATCAGAGGAGCGATGGCAGCCGTGTAGCGCCTGGTGATGCGGCGAAGCTCTGCGTCGGAAAGCGTGCTCGGATCGCAGACGACAGCGCCCTTGCCGCCGCCGTAAGGAATGTTGACGGTCGCGCATTTGAAGGTCATCCAGGCGGACAGCGCCTTGACTTCATCGATGTTTGCAAAAGGACTGTAACGGATACCGCCTTTTGCCGGTCCGCGGACAGTGGAATGCTGTACGCGGAAGCCTTCGAAGATACGAATGCTTCCGTCATCCATGATTACGGGAAAGTTGACTTTCAGTTCCCGTTCCGGGTAGGTGACGGCTTCATACTGGCTCTTGGTATACCCTAAAAGCTTTGCGGCGTTGGTAATCATTGCAACGACGTTGTCATAAGGATTATACGTTTTGTCCATACCTCGTTCGACCCTCTTTCTCCTATTAAATTTTTTTGGTTGGGATAAAAAATATTTTCCCTTAATTACAATCTAGTCCATTTTCGGACAAAAGTAAACCCCTTTCAGGCAAAATCTTTTTTTGACCTGAAAGGGGCTGATTTTGGGGTGAATTTCAGCGGTTTACTGCTTTTCGAAAAGGTACATCCGTGAATCGAAATCCTTCATGATGCGGGTGTTTTCATTGAAGCCGGTAGAACCGTATCCCATCTTCAGACGCAGGCCGGAGAGATTCAGTACGCTTCCGGAAATGAGGCAGTCGTCTTTTTCCGCATTGATCTTCACGAAGTGTCCGATGGCATGGTGCACGATGCCGTCCTGTCTGATATGGACAGGGGCAATGTAATTGATCAGGCTTCCGAAATCTTCGATGCCGTGGTCGGCGGCGCGGCTGGTGACGCGGTAGAGCGCCTCTTCGTCAAGGCCTTCTGTCCGGAACTCATCAAAGAAGGTATTCGGCTCCATTTCCCGGCAGATCAGACAGCCGGCAGCCATGGAACGGTCTTCGGAAACGACCATCCATTTTCCGTCAGAGAGACGGTAATAGCTGCCGTACTGGAAGATGTTCCGCCATTTCTTATAGAATTCCACCTGCTCCGAGATTTCTTTCTTTTCTTTATCAGAAAGCTCGGTCAGATTGAGCTCGTAGCCGAAGGCCCCGAAGGCGGCGACTTCAAACCGCGTTTCCAGCGGCACGGTCCGCATCGTCTGATGGTTGGGGCAGCCGGAGACATGCGCGCCCATGCAGGAGGCCGGGTAGCCGTAGCTGTAGCCGCGCTGGATGGAGAGACGGCGGATGGCATCCGTGTCATCCGATCCCCAGATCTGCGGGAAATAAGAGAGGATTCCAAGATCGAAGCGGCATCCTCCGGAGGCGCAGCCTTCGAAAAGGATCTCAGGGAATTCCTCTGTCAGCTTTTTCATGACCGAATAGAGCCCGAGGATATATCGGTGATAGAATTCTCCCTGGCGGTCAGGAGGGAGCTTCGGGGAGAACGCATCGGAAAAGACGCGGTTCATGTCCCATTTGACATAGGAAATATTGCCGCTGCGGAAGACGTTTTCCATCGCCTGGGCTATGTAATCGCAGACGTCTGAACGCGTCAGATCGAGCAGCATCTGGTGCCGGCCTAGAGACTGCTCACGGTCAGGCGCGGCGACAGCCCAGTCGGGGTGGGCGCGGAAGAGATTGCTGTTTTCATTTACCATTTCCGGCTCGACCCAGATTCCGAACATCAGGCCCATGGCGTTGATTTTTGAGGAGAGACCTCGAAGTCCGCCCGGCAGCTTTTTGGTATTGACCGTCCAGTCGCCGAGGGACTGCCGGTCATCATTGCGCGTGCCGAACCAGCCGTCATCCAGAACGAAAAGCTCGATGCCGGTCTCTTTCGCCGCTTTTGCCAGACGCAGCAGGGAAGCTTCGTTAAATTTGAAATAGCTTGCTTCCCAGCTGTTGATCAGGACCGGACGGCTGCGGTGCTGCCATTTCCCGCGGACAATGTGTTCCCGGACGAAATGATGCATCTGCCGGCTCATGCAGCCGCGCCCCTCCGCGGTAAATGTCATGACGGCTTCCGGCGTTTCAAACGAATCCCCCGGCATCAGGCTCCAGGAGAAACCGTCCGGATTGATTCCGGATACAAAACGGCTTTTGCGGAAACCGCTGACGGAAAGACTCTCGTAATGGTTTCCGCTGTAAACCAGGTTGAAGCCGAAGCATCGTCCGCGTTCTTCGGTGCAGTCCGGATCCTCGATCATGACGAAGGGATTGGAGCGGTTGGACGAGAAGCCGCAGACAGACTCATTTACCAGACGGCCGGCTTTCAGGATGGTTTCATTCATGTCCATCTCGCGTGCCCAGTGACCGCTGAAGGTTACCATGCGGTATCCGCAGTCCTGGAAATCCAGCTGCAGACTCATGAGCTTCCGGATGATGACAGGCCGCTGAATCTGGGCAATGTTTCTGTGACCGCTGCGGAGAAGCTTTGCGGAGCGGGTGATGACATCGCATTCCGGATAGACCGAATACCTCAGAAGGAGCGTCAGATCCGGATAGGCCTTTTCTTTCAAAGTCAGCGTCAGGGTCTGCGCAGCGCCGTATGAAAACGGCAGGCCGTCGGATACGCAGCTGCCGTCAGAAATCTCCGCTTTCTCAAAAAGGAAGTCGCAGGAGGTGACGCCGTCGCCGTGAGTCAGTTCGAGGAACGGCTCCCGGATGTCGCCCTTGCCGTAGGAAGACATTTCCAGGCAGAGGTCTTCCAGTGCAAGACTCGGGTATTCCCCGGAATAGACGATGCAGTCTCCGGGAGCGAATTCTTTTTTCTCCGTCAGCGCCGCGGCTGCTTCGGAAAGGCGTGCGGCAGGATCTTCTTTGCCGAAGTCCTGCGGAAAAATACGTTCTCCGTAATACAGGTGCTCCGGATGTCCGGAAGGAAGTATCTGAAAAAGATAGGATGTGTTTCCGGTCTGAAGCAGAAACACCTTCCCGCTCTGAAGAATCATGGATTATCCTCCTTTGTCCTCCGACACATGGAAATGTACCGTTTCCTGATGACCGTCCCATTCGATTTTCAGCGTGCCGTCCCCCGTGCTTCCGTTCGTGCGGACATAGGTTCCGCCCATTCCTCCCTTGAGGGAAATGAGGCAGGGTCCGATCAGCGAGACGGCTCCTTCCGCATGGAGCTGCAGGCATTCCTGATAATAAGGCAGCAGGTTGCCGCAGCTGTCCAGCATGCGGAAGCGCAGGCTCTCGGCATCATAAGTGCGGCCGATGGCAAGCTCGTGCACGGCGGCAGCTGTTTCCTGTCCCGGAGCTTCAGGAGTGCCCGTACCGACCCGGATTTCCAGATGGTCCGCTGAAGAAGGCGTCCGGATCCGTGAGGCAGTCACCTGTCCGTTCCGGATCGCATCAAAGCGGTAGGTAATGACTTTGCCGCCCCAGCTGCCGATATAGCCGTAATAGAGACGCAGCCCGTCTTCCATCGTGAGATGCTGGAAGACCATCAGGGAGGCAATCTTCACTTTGTGGCGAAGAGGCAGGCCGTTCTGTCCGTACTTTGCGATGGCACCGAGCGCCTCCTTGATTTTTTCCGCCTGGGTTTCGGTATATTTTTCATGCTTGGCGATCAGTCCGCCGACAAAGTCATCGATGAAGACAGGCGGGTGGGGCAGGGCACCGAAGCGTTTTTTATCAGGGAAGAATTCCTTTACGAATTCGTCGTTACGGTAAAGCCGGATGCTGTCCGCATTGGTCAGGGCGATCACTTCCGGAAGACTTCCTCCCGGATGTTCTCCGATGTCCATCGTGGAAGTCAGTTCGAAGACGTCTTTATCGTCGGACTGCGAGGCATAGACAGCGGCTGCGGTTTTGGGATTGCGGAACATATCCATTACGCCGTGATAGCAGATGCGGTCGCCTGATCCGAAATCCTTATGTGTATTATAGTCAAACATGCACCATCCGAATGAACCGGCGATATCCGGTTCCGAGGCGGCCGCGTTCAGGACATTGAGGTGCCGCATCACATGCTCGGTCCGGTGATCTTCGCAGTCGAAAGATTTCGTCGGATACATGTGTCCGTTGTATTCGGAAATGAGATAGCCTTTGGACATGTCGGATGTCACTTCTTTTTTCGGCGAGCAGCCCGCATTGGTTCCGTTGTGCAGGAAATCGTTGTAGGTGTAGACGTCTTCCAGCAAATGGGACTTCTGCAGGAAACGGACTCCTCCGGTCGGACGCGAAGGGTCCAGCTCATGGGCAATCCGGTTTGTTTCCGTATAGAAGGCATCGTCGTCCTGGGACTCGTTGATGCGGACGCCCCACAGAAAGATTGCCGGATGATTCCGGTACTGCAGGATCATTTCCCGGAGGTTCGTGCAGGCAGCCTTCTTCCATTTTTCATTGCCGATGTGCTGCCAGCCGGGAAGCTCCGTAAAGACCAGAAGGCCGATTTCGTCGCAGCGGTCGATGAAGGACTGTGCCTGCGGATAATGAGAGGTACGGACGGCGTTGCAGCCGAGCTCGTATTTCAGGATGTCGGCATCTTCCCTCTGCAGGCGGTCCGGCATGGCATAGCCGACGTAGGGATAGGACTGATGACGGTTGAGGCCGCGCAGGCGGATCTTCTCTCCGTTCAGGTAAAAGCCGTCCGCCCGGAAAGACAATCCGCGGAAGCCGAACCGGACATCCTGTTCGTCCAGCAGCTTTCCGCCGCAGGAAAGGCGCGTGCGGAGTCTGCAGAGCGCAGGACGGCGGATGTCCCAGCGGTCGACCGGACCTGCAGGGAAGCATAGGGTGACCGCTCCGTCTGCAGAGGGAGTGACTTCCCCGCTGACGGTTTTGAGAACAGTTCCATTTCCATCGGTAAGAATCTGCATGATCTCATAGGGGGCGGATGCGCCGGATGCCGCTGCGGAAATGTGTCCCGTGCCGGCGGAATGGGCTTTCCTGCCCTGCGGAAGATGCAGGGTGATGAGACTTTGGACTTCCGGGGAAGCTGACGGGTCCTCCGCGCCCGGTGTCGTCACGAAGATGTTTTCAAGATAGGCCGGTTCGCACAGCTTCAGGGTGATGCTTCGCGTGATGCCGCCGTAGGTCATATAGTCGATGACATTTCCGAAGGGAGGGATATTCAGGCTCTCACGGCTGTCCAGACGGATTGCGAGGACATTTTCCTGAGCACCTTTTTCGGGAATCCGCAGGGCGGAAGTGATGTCGGCCGTAAAAGCGGTATAGCCGCAGCTGTGGTGCGCGGCTTCTTTTCCGTTTACGAAAACCTGCGCATCGTGGGCGGCACCGTCGATCGTCAGCAGAACGGTTTTCCCCTTCCAGGAAGAAGGAACGGAAAGAATTTTCCGGTAACCGCTGAGCATCTGATAGACATGTTCATCAAAGCAGCTGAACGGAGTGACGGTGACGGTATGGGGAATCGAGACGGCTTCCATCGCCGAGAGGTCGAAACCGGGCTCCGCCATGCGGCTGTCCCATTTCCCGGCAAAAAACCATCCTTCGTTGAGATCGATTACTGCGTTTTCCATTGAAAAAGCCTCCTGAAGGTGATGCTTTGATTTTACATCGGATTCCATGTGAAAGGAAGGTTTTCCGCAAGTATACAATGCTTTTCTCCGGAGAGAGTGGTAAGATAAAAGGGAAAGAAATTCCGGAGCCGGCGGCAGGCCCGGACCGGAAGCGTTTGGTGATCTGTCATGGAAGGAGAGAGGTCAGATGCTTGATCAGATTAATCTGAATAAGGAAATCAGCAAGGAAGATTTCAAGAAACAGATGAAGGAAATGGAACCGCGTATCGCTCTCGCGGAGAGGCGCTGCAAAGCCCTGGGAATTCCGGTCATCATCCTGTTTGAAGGATGGGGCGCATCCGGAAAAGGAACACTGATCAATCGTCTGATTCAGCCTCTTGACCCGCGCGGATTCCGCGTCTTTACAATCCAGGAGCCGACGGAAGACGAAGCGATGCGGCCTTTCATGTGGAGATTCTGGACAAGGACGCCGGCCAGCGGCAGGATTCATATTTTTGACCAGAGCTGGTATGAGCGGGCCCTTTTTGAAGACAAGAAGGATGCAATTGCCGAAATCACGAATTTTGAGGAACAGCTTGCGACCGGCGGAACGCTGATCATCAAGTTTTTCCTGCACATCTCAAAAGAAGAACAGGCCAGGAGGTTCAAGAAGCTGGAATCACTCGATGCGACTCAGTGGCGCGTCAACGAACGGGACTGGAAGCAGAATAAAGATTACGACAGCTGGGTGCAGCGCTATGACAAGCTGCTGATCGAAACCGACAAGGCGTATGCGCCGTGGACGGTCGTGGAGTCGACGGACCGGGAATATGCGGCGGCAAAGATCCTGTCTACGGCAGCCCTGGCCATGGAGGCGGCAGCAGATAAAAAAGAAGCGGCCAATGCGGCGAAAGCGGCAGCCAAGGCAGCCAGGGAAGCAGATAAATCCAAGGAAGTACAGAAGGAAAAAGAAGAAAAGAATGATTTCCGGAACGGCGTGCTGGCCGGCGTGGATCTCACGCAGAAGCTGAGCCGCAAAGAGTACAAGGAAAAACTGGAGACGCTCCAGAAGAGGATGAAGTATCTCCATAATGAAATGTATCAGCACCGGATTCCGGTCGTACTTGCTTTTGAAGGCTGGGATGCAGGCGGAAAAGGCGGTGCCATCAAACGGATTACCGAAGCTATTGACCCGAGAGGCTATGAGGTCTGCCCGACGGCGGCTCCGAATGACATTGAGAAAGCGCATCAATACCTCTGGAGATTCTGGGAGAAAGTCCCGAAGTTCGGACACCTCGCCATTTTCGACCGGACCTGGTACGGCCGCGTCATGGTGGAGCGCATCGAAGGCTTCTGCACGGAGCAGGAATGGAAGAGGGCTTATGCGGAAATGAACCAGATGGAATCCTGCTGGACCAACGACGGCTATGTCGTCCTGAAATTCTGGATGCAGATTGACAAGGATGAACAGGAGCGCCGTTTTACGGAACGGCAGAATACACCGGAGAAACAGTGGAAAATCACGGACGAAGACTGGCGCAACCGTGCAAAATGGGATCAGTATGAGGAAGCGGTTGATGAGATGATCGTCAAGACTTCGACGGAGAAGGCACCGTGGATCATCGTGGCAGGCAATGACAAATACACAGCCAGAATCCAGGTCCTGGAAGCCGTCGTGAACGCTATCGAAGCCAGGATGAATGAAGTAAAAGGCAGAAAGTCCGGCGGAACCGGGAAGACGGCGGATGCAAAAAAGAATGTGAAGGAAGAGAAAGCGGATAAAGAGAAAAAGAAAGAAAAAGAAAAAAAGAATCCGAAGGAAAAGAAAGAGCTGCAGGGTACCGGGACTGTCAGCACCGCAGAAAAGAAAGCAGACAAAGAAAAGAAAGCGGAAAAGGAAAAGAAGACTGATAAGGCAAAGAAAGCGGATCAGACAAAGAAAAAAGATCAGATAAAGAAAACGGATAAAGTGAAGAAAACGGATAAGGAAAAGAAAACAGATAAAGCAAAGAAACAGTTAAAATAAAGAAACGGTTATTATAAAGAAACAGCTGAATAAAGAAGGAGGAAAAGCCCGGGGCCGAAGCACCGGGCTTTTCCAATAGGAGAATCAATAAAAGGAGATTGTCAGTTTCGCCGGGCCGTGGTTATTCGCACAGGCCGGTTCTGTATGAAAAAAGCCCGGTTTCAGATGAGGTCAGCATCTTTGCCGGGCTGTCCGGCGGATTCTGCTGACCAGCCGGTAAAAAGAAAAGCGCTAAGTCCTTATGACTTAGCGCCCTTGCTATGAAAAGCATATTACACCCGAAAAGAAAAGATGTCAAGAAAATCATTCTATTGTATAATGGAAAACAATGAATAAGACAGTTCGTATAATCGGAATCGCAATGCTCATGATCCTGGTGCTTACCATAGCAGGCTGGAGCTACTATAACTATGTGCTCGGGCAGTCGGCCATCAGCAGCAGCGTCGAGACAAAAGAATACCGCTGGCATTACGCCATGATCACCTCGGATTCCAATTCCGTCCTGTGGCAGACGGTTTATGAGAGCGCTGTAAAGGAAGCTTCAAAAAACGATGCCTATCTGGAGTATCTCAAAAATGACAGCACCGGATCCTATACAGCCGTGGATTTCATGAAAATCGCCATTGCCTCGAATGTTGACGGAATTTTAGTGGAAGGCGACGGCACCGACGAAATGAGGCAGCAGATCGATGCGGCAAATGATGCAGGCATTCCCGTCATAACGATGATGCAGGACAGCAGTGATTCCAAGCGGGTCAGTTTTGTCGGCGTCAATGACTATGAACTGGGAAATACGTACGGCACGGAAGTCGCCAAGAGAGTCACCGATAAAACAAAAAGCATCCTGACGCTTCTGGATAAAAACAGAAGCCAGGAAGAGACTTCCCTTATGTTTACGCAGATGAAAGAAACCATCATGTCCAATCTGGGCAGCCCGCCTGTTGCCTATGTCAATTCCGAAACAATCGATACGGCCAATACCTTTGATGCCGAGGAGGATATCCGGAACATCATCACTTCCGAGGATGCACCGGGGATGCTGGTGTGCCTTGACGTCACGAATACGGAGTCAGCCTATCAGGCCCTGATTGATTACAACCGCGTCGGGCGGACGGCACTGGTCGGCTATTATCAGTCGGACACGATTTTTTCGGCCATCCGCAACGATGTCATTTCCTTCACGGTTTCCGTCAATGCCGATGACCTCGGCAGAAGATGCGTGGATGCTGTCAATGAATACAAGACGATGGGCTATGTCAGCAACTATTTCAGCGTGGAGCTGGAAATCATCAACAAGGACAATGTCGACCAGTACGACACTTCGCTGAAGACGGAAAGCGGAGGTGCGGACAGTGCCGGTTAAGACAGCAGGGAAGAAAATAAATGTCCGTGACAGGAATGCGGTTGACTGGAAGAAATCCATCAATACGCGTCTGATTTTGGCGTTCACAGCGATATCACTGGTTTTTTTGGCAATCAACCTGATGATGTTTTCCCAGATCAACAGCATGATCAGCCGGATTGATTCACTTTATTCCAGCAATGTTTCCCTCAATGAAATTTCCAGTACGCTGGAAAACGTGCGGAGCAACATGCTGGGCTATCTCAATACGCGCGGATCAGATTCCCTGAATCAGTTCTATAAATATGATCAGGACTATACGAACCTGGTGAGTGGCCTGAACCAGACGACGACGGACAGCGAGAAGGACCTGCTGGAGAAAAATATCTACAACATGTCGCATACCTACATCAAAGAAGCAGAAGAGACCATACAGGCGAAGCGCGGCCGCTTTATCGAGCAGTACAAGGAAACCTATGCGGAATCCGAGGAAACGTACGGCTACATCAGTACCATGATCATGAAGCTGAACAACCTGCTTTTTGCCAATAATGCGAAAAGCTACAGGATCCTGCAGAATACCCTGAATACGATCGAGCTGCTGAGCGTTGCAGTCATTATCATCGTGATTCTGGTTTCCATTACCCTCATGGCTTTTTTCCTGAGAAATATGACGAAGCCGCTGGCAGCACTGGCAAGAACAGCCGATAAAGTTTCCGGCGGGAATTTCGATGTTCCTCTGGAACAGCCGAAAGTCCAGGATGAAGTCGGTGTCGTGCAGGGTGCCTTCAACGGAATGGTAAGCTCCGTACGGAATTACATCGTTCAGCAGAAGGAATCGATGGAAAAAGAACAGGAGATGAAAGAAAGAGAACTCCTGATGGAAACCCATCTGAAAGATGCGCAGCTGAAATACCTGCAGGCCCAGATCAATCCTCATTTCCTGTTTAATTCCCTGAATGCGGGAGCCCAGCTGGCAATGATGGAAGATGCGGAGAAAACAAACACCTTCATGCAGCGGATGGCGGATTTCTTCCGGTACAATGTGCGCAAAATGTCGGAAGATACGACGCTGGCGGAGGAAATAGAAGCGGTCGACAATTATCTTTACATCCTGAACGTGCGGTTTGCGGGAGAGCTGCATTTTTCGAAATTCGTCGAAGAAGGAATCGGAAGGGAAAATTCTCCCTCCATGATTCTGCAGCCGATCGTAGAGAATGCGGTCACCCACGGAGTCCGGGACATTGAGTGGGAAAAGAAAATCTCCCTGACAGCGCGGCATACCGCAAGGGGCGTGCTGGTGACGGTAACGGACAACGGAAGCGGCATGACGCCCGGGCAGATTGAACGGGTCATGTCCGGCGGCGGCACGGACAGCCGGTCGGATTCCGGTTCTACCGGCGTGGGGCTGGACAATGTTATCAAGCGCCTGGAACTGTATTACAATGAGGCGGGACTCCTGACGATTTCCAGTCCGGGAATCGATCAGGGAACGACCGTTGAACTGATCCTGCCGCTGAAAACAGACAGTGTGCCGGAAGGCAGTCCGCTGAAAGAGCCGGAAGACAGTCTGCTGACAGAGGCTGAACCGGGTGAAACTCCGACGGAAGAGACAGAGATGCAGGAAGGCATCCTGCAGGAAGCGGAAGAACAGGAAACGAAAGGGGACTTGAGAAATGTATCGGATACTGCTGGCTGATGACGAAGGAATCATGCTGGAATCGCTGAAGACGATCATCCTGTCGAACTTTGCGGATGAGTGCATGATTGCGACGGCCAAGACCGGCCGGACTGTAATCGAACAGGCGGAAGAATTCCGGCCGGATATTATTTTCATGGATATCCAGATGCCGGGAATCAACGGCATCGATGCCATCCGTGAAATACGCAAGTTCAATACGTCGGCGATCTTTATCGTCGTGACAGCCTATGATAAATTCGATTATGCAAAGAATGCGCTGTCCCTTGGCGTGCTGGACTATCTGACCAAACCGGTCAGTAAAAAAACCATCATCGATGTTCTGATCAAGGCTATGAGACAGGTCGACGCAGAAAAGGAAAAACGTTCGGAAAACCTGAAAATCAAGGAAAAGTTTGATTCGGTCGTTCCGATGATTGAAAGCGGTCTTGTCAACACGCTGCTCTTCCAGGATAAGGATCCGCAGACTGCGAATGAATACAAGTCGCTTCTTGAAATCCGGCAGGATTACGGCTTTGTCATTATTGTGGAATTCGGCGCCTGGAGCGAAGACGGCACCTTTGAGAATGCCGTCGGCATGAGCGTGAAAGCACAGACCTTTTATCCGGAATTCCGTGAAATCGTCAAGGGCTTTTTCGAATGCATCGTGGGACCGATCATGGGAAATAAAATCGTGCTGCTGGTTCCTGCAGGCGAAAGCGAATTCACCTATGACGAAAGAGCACAGATCGTGGAGAGATCCCGCAATATGATGCACAAGCTGGATTCCAGGATCGATGTCAAGTTCAAGGCGGGAATCGGAGACATCAAGCCTTTTGTCGAACTGCGGGATTCCTATGAAGAAGCACTGAAATCCCTGGCAGGGGCCGGAACGAGGGTCGCCCAGTTCCAGGATGTTCCGAACAAGCCTTATTATGAAGAAAACTATCCGAAAGATGTGGAGGATGAACTGTTCCGCTGCATTGAAAAAGCGGATATGACCGGAACAAAAAATGCCGGCAATGCCTTCTTTGACTGGATGGTAACCACTTACGGCAGCCATATCGATGATATCCGCCTGAAGTGTCTTGAATTTGTCATGCATGCGGAAAGACAGGTCTTCACGAAAGGAGTCCTGCAGTACAGCTTCCTTTACCGCAAGGATTATCTGAAGGCAGTCACGGAAGCCCCGGATATGGAAACGCTGCGCGCATGGTACATCAGCAAGCTGACGCAGGCGTGCACGAACATCGCGGTCAAGCCAAAGGCCATGACGGACTCTGCTGTTTCCAAGGCGAAAAAGTACATCGATGAGAATTACCGGAAAGATCTTTCGCTGGATGAGGTATCGAAAATCGTCAATATCAGCCCGTATTATTTCAGCAAGCTTTTTAAAGAAGAAACGGGAGAAAACTTTATCGAATATGTGACGGAAGCCCGCATCAGGGGGGCAAAGGAGCTTCTGGCGGATCCGGGCATCAGCATCAAGGAAGTGTGCGCGATGTCGGGATACAGCGATCCGAATTATTTCTCAAGAATCTTTAAGAAATATGAAGGTGTGACGCCCAGCGAGTACAGGGAGAACATGAAATGAGGAAAACAAGGCTGACAGCGCTGGTTCTTGCGGCGGTTCTGACAGTTTCCATGACGGCGGGGTGCGCGCAGACACCGGTAACGGAGAGCGTCACGACTTCGACAAGCCAGCGGTCAATCCAGATCGGACTTACTTTTGATACCTTCGTCATCGAGAGATGGCTGCGCGACCGGGATGTATTTGTCGCCACGGCCAATAAGCTGGATGCCGATGTCAATGTTCAGAATGCAAACGGCGATGCGGCGGAGCAGATCAAGCAGATTGAATACTTTATTAAGAAGGGAGTCGACGCGATCGTCATCATTGCGACCGACGGAGACCAGCTGGTCAATGCCGTAAGTGAAGCCAAAGCGGCGGGCATCAAGGTCATTGCGTATGACCGTCTGATCCGGAATGCGAATGTCGACTTCTACATTTCCTTCGACAATGAACAGGTGGGAGTGCTGATGGCGCAGGCCCTGATTGACGCGATTCCGGACGGGGGCGATATCCTGGAGATCGACGGCCCCACCACGGACAACAATGTCAGCCTGGTGGACAAGGGCTTTGCAAAAACCCTGAAAGGAAGCGGCCTCAGGGTTGCCCAGCAGTACAACTGCGATGCCTGGCTGGCAGAGCATGCATTTACCTTCACAACGGACGGATTTCAGAAATATCCGGATGTCAAAGGAATCATGTGCGGCAATGATGATCTGGCCGGTCAGGCCTTCAGTGTTCTTTCGGAGAAGAGGCTGGCCGGGTCGGTCGCACTGACCGGTCAGGATGCGGACCTTGCAGCCTGCCAGAGAATCGTGGAAGGCACGCAGACCATGACGGTCTACAAGCCGGTTGATGAACTGGCGGAAAAAGCGGCTGAAGTTGCTGTCGAACTGTGCAGCGGTGATTCCGCCGGCACGGATTCCGCCGTTCAGGGAGCTTCTGTGATGGATGACGGCACCTACAAAGTCCCGTATATCGGGCTGGAGCCGACAGCCGTGACAAAAGCGAACATGGATGCCACGATTATTGCCGATAATTTTCATACGGCTGATGAAGTATATGTCAATACGAAGAAATAAGACATCCTTCCGGTAAAAATGCTTCAGAGGGCGGCAGAAAGCGCAAAAAGTCAATAGCAGATTTTCGATGGCAAAAAAATCCTGTCTCCGGACGGGATTTTTTAATTTTCCCGAAAATGTGCGGGAGTTCGCAAACCATTTCGCTTTGACGGGTGGTACGATACCACTGTAGTAAAAATTTCACTTATATCTTAGGAGGATATGAAATGAAAAAGAAATTAATCGGTCTTGTCCTTACGGCTGCCATGGTTGGCTCCATGCTGGCCGGCTGCGGATCTTCAGCAGCTTCTACGGCAACATCAACGGCTGCATCCAAAGCTGCATCAACAGCTGCATCAACGGCTGCTTCCACAGCTGCATCAACGGCTGCATCCAAAGCTGCATCAACGGCTGCTTCTACAGCTGCTTCCACAGCAGCAGGCGGCGGCAAGGTCGTCGGCGTTGCAATGCCTACCAAGGATCTGCAGAGATGGAACCAGGATGGCGCGAACATGCAGAAACAGCTCGAGGCAGCAGGCTACACGGTTGACATCCAGTATGCTTCCAACGACATCAATACACAGGTTTCCCAGATTGAGAACATGGTCGCTGAACCGGTTGACTGCTTAGTCATCGCTTCCATCGACGGATCTTCTCTTTCCACACCGCTTTCTGATGCAAAGGCAGCAGGAATCCCGATCATCGCTTATGACCGTCTGCTGACAGATACCGAAGCAGTTGACTACTATGCAACATTCGATAACGAAAAAGTCGGCCAGATTCAGGGCCAGTACATTGTCGACAAGCTGGATCTTAAGAATGCTTCCGGCAAGACTTTCAACATCGAGCTCTTCACAGGCGACCCGGGCGACAACAACGCTCAGCTGTTCTGGAAGGGTGCCATCACAGATACTCTGCAGCAGTACATCGACAGCGGCGTTCTTGTTGTTAAGTCCGGCCAGAAGGATTTCGCTTCCTGCGCAACAGCTGAATGGAAGACAGAGACCGCTCAGTCCAGAATGGATGACCTTCTTTCTTCTTACTATGCTGACGGCTCACAGCTGGATGCTGTTATGTGCTCCAACGACTCCACAGCACTCGGTGTTGAGAACTCTCTTGAGCAGAACTATGCAGGCTCCAATTGGCCGATCATCACAGGCCAGGACTGCGACGTTGCCAATGTCAAGAACATGATCGCCGGCAAACAGTCCATGTCAGTCTTCAAGGATACACGCCAACTTGCAGAACAGACTGTTAAGATGGTTGGCCAGATTCTTACAGGCGCAACGGTTGAAGTCACCGAAGGCGGCGCTTACAACAACGGCAAGATCGATGTCCCGACATACCTTTGCACACCGGAATTCGCAGATGCTTCCAACTATCAGAAACTCCTGATCGACTCCGGATACTACACAGCAGATCAGCTGAAATAATCCTACCGACTGAAATAACCAGAGGAATTGAATATACACCGGCAGGCGGACAAACGTCCGCCTGTCGTTCTGAAAAATCAATGTGCACTATTCTGTGAGAGGAGGGAATGCAATTGGCCAAAATACTTCTGGAAATGAAGAATATCACCAAGGAGTTCCCCGGCGTCAAGGCTCTTGATAATGTCAACCTGAAAGTAGAAGAGGGCGAAATCCACGCGCTTGTCGGCGAAAACGGAGCCGGCAAATCCACGCTGATGAACGTCCTGTCGGGAATCTATCCGTACGGAAGCTACTCCGGAGACATCATCTATGACGGCGAGGTCTGCAAGTTCCATAAGATCAAGGACAGCGAAGAGAAGGGTATCGTCATTATCCATCAGGAGCTGGCTCTGGTCCCCTATATGACGATTGCCGAGAATATGTATCTGGGCAATGAACGCGGCAAGGGCTACGCAATCGACTGGACGTCCACTTTCGGAGAATCCGAAAAATATCTCCGTCAGGTAGGACTGAAGGAATCGTCACACACCCTGATTAAGGATATCGGCGTAGGCAAGCAGCAGCTGGTAGAAATCGCCAAGGCACTGGCCAAGAACGCACGTCTTCTGATTCTCGACGAGCCGACATCTTCCTTAAATGAAAATGAGTCGAAAGATCTGCTCGATCTTTTGCTTGGATTTAAAAAACAGGGAATGACCTGCATCATCATTTCCCATAAGCTGAATGAGATCGCCTATGTTGCAGACAGGATTACGGTCATCCGCGATGGTTCCACCATCGAGACGCTGGATAAGGAAAAAGATGACTGCTCCGAAGATCACATTATCCAGGGCATGGTCGGCCGTGAACTGACAGACCGTTTCCCGGGCAGAGAATCCCATATCGGCGATGTGGCGATGGAAGTCAAAAACTGGACGGTTTACCATCCGGTCTATGCAGGACGCAAGGTGGATGACAATGTCAGCATCAAGGTCCGCAAGGGTGAAATCGTCGGTATTGCCGGACTGCAGGGAGCAGGACGCACGGAACTTGCCATGAGCGTCTTCGGAAAATCCTACGGGACGGATATCAGCGGCGAGCTTTTCCTGAACGGCAAGAAGGTAGAACTGAAGAATCCGAGAGATGCCATCAGACATAAGCTTGCGTATGTAACGGAAGACCGGAAAGGAAACGGACTGATTCTTTCCAACCCGATCTCCATCAATACGACTCTTGCGAATCTGGATGCCATCAGCTCCAAGACGCTCGGAGTCATCGACTTCGATAAAGAATATGCCGCTGCCGTCGAGTACAAAGAGAAACTCAAGACCAAGACTCCTTCGGTCCGCCAGCTGGTCGGAAACCTTTCCGGCGGCAATATGCAGAAGGTCCTTCTGGCAAAGTGGATGTTTGCGGAACCGGACGTCCTGATTCTGGATGAGCCGACCCGAGGCATCGATGTCGGTGCAAAATACGAGATTTACTGTATTATGAACAATCTGGTAGCCGAAGGAAAATCGGTTATCATGATTTCTTCGGAACTTCCCGAACTCCTCGGCATGTCTGACAGAATCTATGTCATGAATGAAGGCAGAATCGTCGGCGAAGTAACACACGAGGAAGCAACACAGGAGCTGATTATGTCCTACATCCTCAAATCTTCGGGGAAGAAGATTGAAAAATCTTCGGATGCGAAGGTTGAGGCAAATGCGTGAGGAGGGATAGTTAATTATGGAAAATAAAATCAACGTGCGGGCGTTCGTACAGAAATATACCATGGTGCTTGCGCTTGCAATTGTCGTCATTTTCTTCAGCATCATTACAAACGGGAAACTGATTCTTCCGCAGAACCTCAGCAACCTGATCGCACAGAACGCCTACGTGTTCGTGCTTGCGGTCGGCATGCTGCTCTGCATCCTGACCGGCGGCAACATCGACCTGAGTGTCGGCTCCGTGGTCTGCTTCGTCGGAGCGGTTGGCGGCAAGATGATGTGCGAATGGGATTTCCCAATTCCGGTAGCAATTATCAGCATGCTCATCATCGGAACGGCAGTCGGTGCATGGCAGGCATTCTGGATTGCCTACATCAAGATTCCGCCATTCATTACAACCCTTGCAGGAATGCTGATGTTCCGCGGTCTTTCCAACATCGTTCTGAACGGTCTGACGATTTCTCCTATGCCGGACGGCTATAACCTTCTGTTCAACAGCTATGTTCCGGATCCGTTCGGAATCAAGGGTTTCAACGTGATGTGCATGATCATCGCAGTCATCGCGGTCGTGATCTTTGTCTTCTTATGGGCTAAAGGAAGAATGACCAAGCAGAAGAAAGGATATGAAGTTCCGAAGCTCGGCGGAGATCTGGCAAAAGTTGTCCTGATCAGCGCACTGATCCTGGTTTACATGTTCCAGCTCTCCAGATTCAGAGGCATTCCGGCTTACCTGGTATGGGTACTGGTCATCACTCTGATTTACGGCTATATTACCGCGAACACGACGACAGGACGTTATTTCTACGCAGTCGGCGGCAATGAAAAGGCTACAGAGCTTTCCGGTATCAACACCAAGAAAGTCTACTTCATCGCTTATGCCAACATGGGATTCCTTGCAGCGATTGCAGCCATGATTACGATTGCCCGTCTGAATTCCGCTAACCCGACCGCAGGCGACGGTTACGAAATGGATGCCATCGGTTCCTGCTTCATCGGCGGTGCTTCCGCATACGGCGGCACAGGTACCGTAACAGGCGTGGTCATCGGTGCTACTTTAATGGGCGTCATCAACATGGGCATGACAATTGCCGGCGTCGATGCCAACTGGCAGAAAGTCGTCAAGGGCGGCGTTCTTCTTGCAGCTGTTATCTTTGACGTTGTATCCAAGAAAAAGAGTTCATAAGACTCTTTCCTTCTCACAGAGGGGAGGGATCCGGGAAACCGGGTCCCTTTTTTGCGCTGCGGAATACGGATGTCAGATGCCGAGGAACTGGTTTCTTGCCAGAACCACGCCGCCCAGAAGGATTGCCATATCCTGAAGGGTGGAAGCGGCAATGGTGCAGGTGTGGCGCATCCTGTTTTTCAGTTCGCCTTCGATGGCGGTGATGACGTCCGGACAGTTCATCGTGAAAGAAGAGTTGATGACAATGATTTCCGGGTTGAAGGAATTCATGATATTGTTGATGCCGATTCCCATATAACGGATGAAAACATTCATTTCATCGACGGCGATGGGATTGCCTTCGGCATAGAGCTTTGCAAATTCATTTGCAGAAACGGAATCTTTTTTCATCCGGGCTGCCGTTTCGCGCAGGATGGCCAGCTCGGAAGCATACTGCTCGATGCAGCCGCTGTTTCCGCAGGGGCAGGGACGTCCGTCCGGATGAACAATCGTGTGGCCGAATTCTCCGGCATAGCCGGAGTGGCCCGTATAGAGATGTCCGTTCAGGATGAGCCCGAGACCGATTCCCGTATGGACGGAAATGCTGATGATGTCCCGCGTCGGATAGCAGTAGGTATGCTCTCCGATGGCGGAAAGATTGGATTCATTTTCCAGAATGACGGGAACATTGAAGGCTTTCCGAAAAATGCCGACGAAGTCGATCGAGGCATAGTGATAGTACGGAGTAAAAACGATCTGTCCGTTGTGGGTGACGCCGTTGATGCCGAAGACGATTCCAATCATGCCGAAGAGACTTTCCGGCTGTTCAGCCATCAGACCCCGGATGAGCTTTTTCATGGCGGGCACGATCTGCTTTTCGTTATAGGTATTCGGAAACAGACGGACCGCGCAGCTTCCGCCCGTTATATCCGCCACCAGGACTGATATCGACATGAAATCAATATTGATGGAAATGATGTAGCCGCAGTTCCGGTTCAGTGTCAGAAGAATCGGCTTGCGGCCTTTTAAGGCTTCGGCCGGACCGGTTTCCAGGACGATTCCCCGGTCGAGCAGGGTCTGCACAATGGCGGAAATCGTCGCCTTGGTCAGTCCGAGCTCCTTACTGATGTCCGCCCGCGAAATCTCTCCTGCTTTCAGGATGGAACGCACGACCAGGGTCGTGTTCATATCCCTCATAAGCTGTTTGCTGCCTGTCTGCATGGACTGTCCTCCGCCTGTTTTTGAAGAAAAAGTGAACTTTTTGAAGTTCCTCTTGACGTTCCTGATGCCTTGTAATATGATAAGTATAGCACAATTAGTTTAATGAGTAAACAAATTAGTACAAAATAAAAAGCAAAGTGAAAGGAGAGTTTGCGGAATGCAGATTCAGAATGTAAACGACGACGCTTTCCGGAAATACGGAAAGGTAATCAAGGGCATTGATGTAAGCGATATCCTTGAAGCCATGAAGGAAACGCCGTGTCCGGATGATACGATGTATACCCCGTCCGATCCCGGAATCGAAGCCTGCGAAAGCGTGAAGAAGATCCGGTATTCCGTGTACGGCGGCATGCCGATTGAAGTGGGCTACTGCAACGGACACAACAAGAAACTGAATGCCGCGGAGTATCACCGCGATTCAGAGACGAACATTGCCTGCAATGACATGGTCCTGATCCTAGGGCAGCTGGCGGATGTCGCAAAGGACTTTACCTATGATACGTCCAGGATGGAGGCTTTCCTTGTGCCGAAGGGAACCATGATCGAGGTTTATGCGACGACGCTTCACTATGCACCGTGCAACGTCGAAGAAGGCGGCTTCCGTGCCGTCGTGGTCCTTCCGAAGGGAACGAACACGGAGATTGAAACCGGACACAGCGACACGCCGGAAGACAGACTCCTCTTTGCCAGAAACAAATGGCTGATTGCCCATCCGGATGCCGGAATTGACGGAGCCTGGAACGGGCTGAAGGGTGAAAACCTTTCCATTGATTAACCTGTAAATGAATGCGGACAGGGAATATCCCGCACCGCCGAAAATCCAAAAGGAGGATTTAGAAATGAAGAATATCCCGAAAGCAAAAGTTGGTATCGTAGCTGTCAGCCGTGACTGTTTCCCGGCATCTCTTTCCAAGACAAGAAGAAAAGCCCTGGTCGATGCCTATGCAAAGAAATACAAGGCAGCCGATATTTATGAATGCCCGATCACGATCATCGAGAGTGAGACAGATATGGTCAAGGCTCTTGACGATGTCAATGCGAATGACTGCAACGGACTCTGCGTTTTCCTCGGAAACTTCGGACCGGAAATCTCCGAGACGCTGCTTGCAAAACACTGGGGCGACAGGCCGGTCATGTTCTGCGCAGCAGCGGAAGAGACACAGAACGATCTGAAGGGCGGACGCGGCGATGCATACTGCGGCATGCTCAATGCCAGCTACAACCTGCAGCTTCGCAACGTCAAGGCTTATATTCCGGAATATCCGGTCGGTACCGCTGAAGAGTGCGCGGACATGATTCACGACTTCCTTCCGATCGTGAGAGCGGTTGACGGACTTCACAATCTGAAGATCATTTCCTTCGGACCGAGACCGATGAATTTCCTGGCATGCAATGCTCCGATCAAGCAGCTGTACAATATGGGTGTTGAAATCGAAGAGAATTCCGAACTGGATCTTTTCGAGTCCTTCAACAAGCATGCAAACGACAAGAGAATCAAGACCGTTGCAGCGGATATGGCAAAAGAGCTCGGCCAGGGAAACAAGATTCCGGAAATCCTTCCGAAGCTTGCCCAGTACGAGATCACGCTCCTTGACTGGGTCAGGGACCACAAGGGATACCGCAAATATGTTGCCATTGCAGGCAAATGCTGGCCGGCTTTCCAGACGCAGTTCGGTTTCGTTCCCTGCTACGTCAACAGCCGCCTGACAGGCCAGGGCATCCCGGTTTCCTGCGAAGTCGATATCTACGGAGCACTTTCCGAGTTCATCGGCACCTGTGTATCGGGCGACATGGTTACGCTCCTGGATATCAACAACTCCGTACCGGATGACATGTATGAAGAGTCCATCAAGGGCAAGTTCGATTATGCCCATACGGATACCTTCATGGGCTTCCACTGCGGCAACACCTGCAGCAAGCTTCTCTGCAGCCCGAACATGAGCTACCAGATGATCATGGCCCGCTCGCTTCCGAGAGAAGTCACGAACGGAACGCTTGAAGGCGACATCAAGCCGGGAAAGATCACCTTCTACCGCCTGCAGTCTACAGCGGACAGCAAGCTTCGTGCTTATGTGGCAAACGGAGAAGTCCTTCCGGTCGCTACGAAGTCCTTCGGTTCCATCGGCGTCTTCGCGATTCCGGAAATGGGCAGGTTCTACCGCCATGTCCTGATCGAGAAAGGATTCCCGCATCACGGCGCCGTTGCCTTCGGACACTGGGGCAAGAGCATTTTCGAAGTCTTCAAGTATCTGGGAGTTGCATCGGATGATCTCGGATTCCCGAGAGTCAGGGGAGATCTCTATCCGACGGAGAATCCGTATCAATTCTGACTGACGAGCTGAAGCACAGGGAACCGCCGGTCTGCGGAAGGAACAACTGCCGCGGATGCAGGCGGTTTCTCTTTCAGAGAAAACGCACAGTACAATCAGAAACCAGCGCAGTAAATCAAAAGAACCAGCACCTTACAATCAAAGTGTCAGCAGGCAGGAGGATGCAAATGTATTATATCGGTGTCGATCTGGGAACGTCAGCCGTCAAGCTGCTTCTGATGGAAGCGGACGGCAGAATCCGGAATATCGTATCAAAAGATTACCCGCTGAGTTTCCCTCATCCGGGCTGGTCCGAGCAGAAACCGGAAGACTGGTGGAGCGCGGTTCAGACAGGGCTGAAGGAACTTATCGGAGGAGTTGACGGCGAGAGTGCCGAAGAGGCAGGAAAGAAAGTTGCCGGCATCAGCTTCGGCGGACAGATGCATGGTCTTGTCATTCTGGATCAGGAGGACAGGGTCATCCGTCCGGCTATTCTCTGGAACGACGGACGCACGACGAAAGAAACAGATTATCTCAATAACGAAATCGGAAAAGCTAAGCTTTCCGAATGCACGGCGAACATTGCCTTTGCAGGCTTCACGGCGCCGAAGATCCTCTGGGTCAGGGCAAATGAGCCGGAGAACTTTGCGAAGATCAGCAAGATCATGCTGCCGAAAGACTATATTGCCTATATGCTTTCAGGCGTGAACTGCACGGACTATTCCGATGCTTCCGGCATGCTTCTGCTTGATGTGAAGAACCGGAAATGGTCGCAGGAAATGATTGAAATCTGCGGCATCAAAGAAGAGATGCTTCCGAAGCTTTATGAGAGCTTTGAGGCGGTCGGGAAGATCAGGCCGGAACTGGCGGAATCGCTCGGCATCAATCCGGAATGCGTCATCGCGGCCGGAGCCGGGGACAATGCGGCAGCCGCAGTCGGAACCGGAACAGTCGGTGACGGGAAATGCAACATTTCCCTGGGAACGTCCGGAACCATCTTTATTTCCAGCAACAAATTCGGCGTGGATCCGAACTGCGCCATCCACAGCTTTGACCATGCAGACGGACATTACCATCTGATGGGCTGCATGCTTTCGGCGGCTTCCTGCAATAAATGGTGGGAAGAGGAAATCATCGGGACAAAGGACTACGGAAGCGAGCAGAAGAAGATTGAGAAGCTCGGCGGGAACCATGTGTATTTCCTGCCGTATCTGATGGGTGAACGCTCGCCGATCAACGATCCGTACGCAAGAGGAACCTTTACGGGAATTACAATGGATACGACGAGAGCCGATATGACGCAGGCGGTTCTGGAAGGCGTGGCATTTGCAACGCGCGATATGTATGAGATCGCGAAGAAGCTCGGAATCACGATCGAGAGATCGAAAATCTGCGGCGGCGGCGCCAAGAGTCCGATGTGGAGGAAAATTGTTGCCAATGTCCTGAACATCAAAATCGATACGATTGAATCTGAGGAAGGACCGGGGCTGGGCGGTGCGATGCTGGCGGCAGTGGCCTGCGGTGAATACTCATCGGTCGAGGAAGCGGCGGAGAAGATCGTCAGGGTGACGGGTACGGAAGAACCGGATCCGGAACTGGCTGCGAAATACGAAGAGCGCTATCAGCAGTACAGGCTGATCTATCCGGCACTGAAGCCGGTCTTTGCCGTAATCGGAAAATAACGGAATAGGCTTAGGACAGGATGGAAACCAGCAGGATGCCGATGAAAATGATGACGGCGCCGACAACCTTCGGGAGGAAGTTTTTATCCTTCGTGCGCAGAACGACGTAAGCGGCGACCATGACGACGGAAACCTCGCGGATGGCGGAAACGTAGCTGGCATTTGTAGTCTGCATGGCGGCCAGTACCAGAAAATAGCCGAGGAAAGTGCAGACCGCGATGACAAGGATGCGCAGCCATCCTGCTCCGGAGAGTTCCGACCGGATTTTTGCGGGACGGAAGAGAAACGGCGAAAGCAAAAGAAACGGCAGAAGAGTGATGATAAGGCAGACGACCATAGGGTCGTCTGCCTTTACGTTCTGCTTATCGGAAATCGTATATAGTGCAATGGTTATCCCGATCAGGAAAGAGAGGCGGGTCGATTTATCAGAGGCCAGAGTACGGAACGGTGCCAGCAGGTCCTTTGCCTTCAGAGAAGGCATATTGACAAGATAGATCCCGAAGACAATCAGCATCAGCGCAATAAAGACCGGCAGCGTCAGCTTCTCTGTGCCGAGCAGCACAGAGAAGAGACAGACGAAGACCGGAGCTGAACCGCGCGTCAGCGGATAGACGACGGAAAGGTTTGCGGAACGGTAGCAGCGGGACAGCAGAAGGTAGTAGGCGGCCTGCATGACGGACGAAAAAATCAGCGTCGGGATTGTTGAGGCGGCCGGGAGACGGCCGCTGAGAAAGGCTGCGATGAAAAGAAACGGCAGCGAAAAAAGCATCTGGAGATAAGATGCTGTTTCGGTGTCCCTGCAGTCGCGCAGCAGCACATTCCAGACGGAATGCAGCACAGCGGAAAGCAATACAAGAAGGAGTGCATACACAGTCATATCCTTAAATATACCCCCGGCTTTTCTGTGCTGCAACTGTTTTAACAGCCTGAAGAATGACAGCACGTCGCAGTCCGGCAACGGCAGTGCGCCGCAGCCCGAAAATTACAGTGCGGCTTCTCCGTGCTCCCCGGTACGGATCCGGATGACATCATCCATCGGATAGACGGCAATCTTTCCGTCGCCGTAATTGCCGGTATTGATTTCTTCCACAATCTGGTCAACAGTCGTCCGGACTTTTTCGTCGGCAAGGAAGACTTCGATTTTCAGTTTCGGAATGAAGCCGATTTTGTATTTGGTTCCGGAGCGGGACTCCACATATCCGTTCTGGCTCCCATAGCCCATGACGCTGACGATATTCATGCCGGAGACTCCGTTCCGGTCAAGAATCGATCTGACGATTTCCAGTTTTTCAGGTCTGAAAATGATTTCCAGTTTTTTCATGATGTTTCCTCCTTTTGTTCAGATGAGCGATTCAGCAGTGTAAAGGTTCATAAATCCCGGTAAATCGGATGACGTTTCCAGAATGTCGTATAAGAGGTGAATCCGGCCTCTTTTGCAATCCGGTGTCCTTCCTCAATGCCGTGACCGATATCCCTGAGATAGTGGGCGTCGCTTCCGAAGGTCAGTATCCTGCCGCCCATCAGATAATAAATCCGCAGCAGGTCTGCCGGCGGCATGGTAAACGGCGGATCCTGCCTGAGTCCTGAAACATTGAGTTCTATGCCCCTGCCTCTTGCGATGACGACAGAGAAGAGTTCTTTGATCCGGCTGTAATAAGGAGTGATGTCAAAGGTTTTTCCGGCAAGCTGAAAATAGCGCAGCGGGTAAGTGATATGGCCGAGGACATCGTAGTCGTAATGGGCGGCATAATCCGTGAGAAGACCGAAGTAGCGATCAAAGACATCGGGCGGGGAATAAAGATTCAGGTCTAGGTCGGCGACATCGGTATCGTCCACGATGTTGTGGACGGAGCCGATGATGAAATCCAGATCGGTATAATTTTTCATGAAGCGTCTGTATTCCATGGGATTGACCATCGGCTGGCCTAGTTCAACGCCCATGGCGATTTCCAGAGAGCCGCGGTATTTCCATCTGGCCTTGCGGATATCCCGGAAAAGACTGTGCAGATCCAGTACGGATTCATAAGTGCGGTTCGAGTATATATCCAGATGGTCCGTAATGGAGATTTCGTCCAGATGGTTTTCAAAGGCGCGGGCGCATACAGCTTCAACGCTTTCATGTCCGTCGAAGGAATAATCCGTATGAAGATGATAATCGGCCAGAACCATCGGCATCGTCCTTTCCTGTGCTTATTTGAATGTCATGGAGAAACGGAACATATCGCCCCGCGCCCTGACGACAAAGAATTCATCATTTCCGATTCCTTCAATATTGAAGACACTTTCCTGACTGAGGAGCGGCATGTTTTCCTGAATTCCGAGAATGCTGATTTCCTGCATCGTGGGAAGCGATGCGCTCAGTTCCACTTTTCGGCAGATGGGATGCGAATAACCGTAGCAGTCCATCATGATCTTGTTGACGGAAAAAAATCCGTTCAGATGGCTGTCAAAATCCGGAGCGATTTTCTGCGGAATGACGGAAAGGCAGAAGGCGAAATCGGTTCCGCCAAGACTTCGGACATGCTCCAGGCGGTAGACGGGACTGCCTTCTTCGATTCCGAGGAAACTGCTTTCGCGGGAAGAGGAACGGCCGAGACGGATATCAATGATCCGGCTTTTATAGGTACGGTGTCCTTTGTTCAGGATCTCGGAAAAACCGAGGGAATTGTCATGTTCAAAGACAATCGGACGCGGGCGTCTGGCAACAAAAAAGCCGCGGCCTTTTTCAGAATACAGGATGCCCTGTGCAGTCAGGACGGCGAAGGAAGAACGGACGACGTTGCGGCTGACGCCGTACAGATCGGCAATGGTATTCTCAGAAGGGACAGGATCATTTTCCTGCAGGCGGTGCTTCTGGATATAGCGCCGTATATAGGAAATGATTTTCCGTCGGTTTTCTTCGGTGGGATTCTGTGTTTTCATGCGGGCGCCTTTCTTTATAGTTCAACATCTTTAACATGGTACCAGGTTCCTGTCAAGGCAGCGCTGCATCGTGTATTGAAAAAAATACTTGACGCAGACATGGTACCAGGATAAGGTGTACGGTAATCAATCAGAAATGAGAAAGTTGAACGAAGGCGTTCGGGATGATTCCCGGACGCCTTCGTTTTTCGGAGGAAAAAATGGAGAATGAGATCTTTCTGGAACTGAAGGATATCCGAAAGAAGTACGGTTCTTTTACTGCGCTTCACGACATCAGCCTCAAAGTGAAAAACGGTGAATTCGTGTGCCTGCTGGGACCTTCCGGATGCGGGAAGACGACACTCCTGCGTATCATTGCGGGACTGGAGGCTCCTACGGAAGGAAAGGTTTTCCTGAAGGGAAAGGATGCAACAAAAATGCAGCCGGGGAAACGGAACTTCGGAATCGTCTTCCAGTCCTATGCCTTGTTTCCCAATATGACGGTCCGGCAGAATATTTCGTTCGGACTGAAAGGCAGGCATCTTTCCCGTGAAGAAATCAGCCGCAAGATTGCGGACGTCCTGAAACTCGTGAATCTGGAGGACCAGGAGAAGAAATATCCTTCCCAGCTTTCCGGAGGCCAGCAGCAGAGAATCGCTCTTGCCCGTGCCCTTGCCCTTTCTCCGGATTTCCTGCTTCTGGATGAACCGCTGTCGGCTCTTGATGCGAAAGTGCGGCAGAAGGTCAGGAAAGAAATCCGTGCGCTTCAGCAGAAACTCGGAATCACGACCATCATGGTCACGCATGATCAGGAGGAAGCCCTGACGATGGCCGACCGGATCGTCGTCATGAACAATGCCTGCATCATGCAGGAGGGAACTCCGATTGAAGTCTATGAAAAACCGCAGGGAGCTTTCGTCGCTGATTTCATCGGTTCAATCAATTTCTTCCGTTCGGATATTCTCGGAAATGCCAATGTCGGAATCGACCGCACCCTGAGGGAGGAACTGGAACAGAACAGCAGAAAGCTCAAGGCCTGCCGTCCGGAGAATATTGAAATCGTGCAGGACGGTTCGCTGAATTCGTTCCGTGCGGAAGTGGAAAATGTAGAATTTCACGGCTACGGCTACCGTCTTCTGGCAGCACTGAATGACAGCGGGAAAGAAGAAGCAGGTGCAGACTGTATTTCCTTCGATCTTCCGGCGGAGCAGTACGAGAGAAAACCGATTGCCCAGGGCGAAATCATTTCAATCCGTTTCAAGAGAGGAAAACTTTACTATTTTGAAAACAAGGACGAAAACACCAATTTCACAGCGGTTTGACCTGAACGTTTTTCTGCAGAGGCTGATGATCCTCCTGATGCTGGTCTGGTTTGTCATCTTTCTCCTGATGCCGATGGTCATGATGTTCGGACAGGTTTTTACGGATGATCTGGGCAACTGGGTAGGACTGGAAAATTTCCGTTCCTATTTCAGCAACCCGCTGCTGACCGGCTCCATTGTGCATTCGCTGACCGTTTCCCTTTCGGCAGCGTTCCTTTCAACGGTCCTGGGGCTTCTGTATGCCTACGGCATTACGCGGACACGCATGAGGGGGAAAGTCTTTTACCGGTATGCGGCGCTGCTGCCGCTATTCATTCCCACGATGGTTCACGGCATGGCGCTTGTTTATCTTTTCGGGAAAACCGGATTTGTGACGAACGTGCTGGGAATCGATATCGGTCTGTACGGAAAATACGGCATCATCATGGCTGAAATTTTCTATACCTTCCCGCAGGCTTTCATGATTCTTGCCGTCGCTCTCAACAATGCCGACAACCGTCTCTATGAAGCGGCCAGGGTCATGGACGTATCTCCTGCACGGACTTTTTTCCGGATTACGCTTCCCTCCATCCGCTACGGACTGATCAACTGCTTCATCGTCTGCTTCACGCTGAGCTTTACGGATTTCGGAGCGCCGGAAGTAGTCGGAGGAAATTACAGCGTCCTGGCAACCGATATCTACCGGCAGGTCGTCGGACAGCAGAAGATGTCCATGGGGGCAGTCGTAGGAGTCGTGCTGACAATCCCGGCTTTTATTTCCTTCGTGATCGATCTGGCACTGAGAAAGAAAAACGAACAGAATGAACTTTCCTCGAAGGCTGTAGCTCTCCGTGTTGACAGGTCTGCCGGAAGGGATGCCTTTTACCAGGTTTTCGGCAGTGCGCTGCTGCTCTGTACTTTTGCCATGATCGCATCGGTTTTGATGTCCGCCTTCGTCAAACGATGGCCAAACGACATGTCTTTTACGCTCAGACATTTTGACTTCGGTGAAAAACTGGTGGGCAGCGGCGCAGTCAGCTTTCTGAACAGCTTCCGACTGTCGCTGGAAACGGCGGCATTCGGGACGGTCTTCGTTTTCCTGTTTGCCTATCTCATTGAAAAAACAAAACCGTTCCGGCAGCTGCGCAGCTTCTGCCGTTTCCTTTCCATGATGCCGATGGCTCTTCCGGGCCTGGTGCTCGGACTCGGCTATATCATGTTCTTCAACAAGCAATGGATTCAGATTCCGTTTCTGGGAATCGAGATCGGAAATTCCTTCAGCGGACTGTACGGAACGATGGCTATCATGGTGTTCTGCACCATCATCCATATGTTTTCCGTGACATTCGTGACAGGCGTGACAGCCCTGAAGAAGCTGGACCGGGAATATGAGAATGCCGCTTCCTCCATGAGCATTCCGTTCTGGAAGGTTTTCTTCAAAGTTTCCCTTCCGATGTCTCTTAATGCCGTACTGGAAATATTCCTGTATTTCTTCGTCAATTCCATGGTGACCGTTTCCGCCATCGTGTTTCTTTATACGCCGCAGAACAAGCCGGCAGCCATCGCCATCCTCAACATGGATGACAATGGAGATTATGCTTCCGCGGCCGCGATGTCCGTCCTGATTCTTCTGATCAATATCGTCGTCAGGGCAGTCTATGAACTGCTGAACGCGAAAATGTCAAAGAAGCTGGATGCCTGGAAAACAGCCGGGGATTGAAAGGGAAGGCACAGTTGTTGCACGCTGAAAAATGAAGGAGGTAAGTACTATGAGAAAAAAGAAATACGCAAGGATGATAGCGGGAGCGGTGATTGCCGCCATGACGGCGTCCATGCTGGGAGGATGCGCGGTACGTTCATCGGATACGGCTTCCGCATCATCAGCGGCATCGGGGACAGCCTCCGCGGCATCATCTGCTTCTGCCGGAGCGGCTTCCTCTGCCGCAGCGGCGGGGACATCATCAGATGCATCGGGAACCGCTTCTTCAGCGGCAGCAGGAACGGATTCTTCCGCGACCTCCGGAGAGCTGACCGTGTATACCGCTCTGGAGGATGACCAGGTGCAGCAGTATCTGGCTTCTTTCTACAAGGAATATCCGAACATCAAGCTGAACGTCGTGCGGGATTCGACCGGAACAATCGTGGCAAAGGCCATTGCGGAAAAGGACAGTCCGGTTGCGGATGTTTTCTGGGGAACTTCCGCTTCGGTCATGCTGCAGCTGGATAAATACAACCTGATCAAGGGCTACAGTCCGAAAGGCATCGACCGCATTCTGGACAAGTTCAAGGACACGAAAAATGCGGACGCGAAATGGGTCGGAAATGACGCCTATGAGACGGCTTTCCTTGTCAACACGGATGTCTGCAAGGCCGACGGCCTGGATGTTCCGACATCCTTTGCGGATCTTCTGAAGGATGAGTATAAAGGACAGATCGTCATGCCGGATCCGACTTCTTCCGGTACCGGCACGCTGACGGTCAACGGAATCCTTCAGATCATGGGGGATACGAAAGGCTGGGATTATCTGACGAAGCTGAATGACAACATCATGAGCTACACGACATCGGGCTCCAAGCCGGCCAAGATGGCTGCCGCAGGCGAATGCGCAATCGGCATTTCCTTCGGGTACCGCTGTGCGGAGCTTCTGCAGGAAGGAAACCCTGTTCAGGTCGTATTCCCGTCGGAAGGCTGCGGCTGGGATGTCGAGGCAAACTGCCTGGTCAATAAGAGCACGATCAGTCCGGCAGCCTATACCTTCCTTGACTGGGCGATTTCCGATGAGGCCATGGCAGAGTATGCTACGGAATACGGAATCATCGGCACCGGAGCGGTCAAGAACGTTCCGGAAGGCTACAGCGCGGATCCGATGTCGAATCTCTGCGATCTGGACATCGAAAAAGCTGCCGAAGACCGCGATTCGATTCTTGAGAAATTCACGCCTTTCCTGGCCGGGAAGGAGGCGTCCTCATAACCGAAAATGAGGATGGCCTGCGATCCTCCTCTGTTTTTGGGCCGCCGGTTTTTTATAGCCGGCGGTCTGTTTTATGCTATAATGGACGCATGAAAATAATCGGAATCAATGATATTGTCGAACTGAATAAAGAACTGAAAGCGGACGGACTGGACTATAAGATCCATCTGCAGGATTCCTGCGGTGCGCAGACCTGCCGCATCGAACGTCTTGAGGGCGGCGGATGCGAGGACCAGGATGAAGCCCTTAAGAAAAAGCTGAAAGCATTTTTCCGCAGGAGAGGAATGGAGATTGCCTACAGCCATGATGAAGAGTACTTCTGGGCAACCAGCTGACGGCGGAACAGGTACGGAATTAAGCAGAGTCGGACGGAGGAAAAATGATGGAGTACCGTGAACTAGGAAGAACCGGTCTGAAGGCAGGAGTCATCGGAATCGGATGCGAAGGCTTTTTGGGGCGAAAGGAAGAAGATGTCGTCAGCGAACTTCAGTGGCTGATGGATCAGGGCTGCAATCTTTTTGAGATGTATACCCCGGACCCGGCATTTCACCGGGCAGTCGGTAAAGCAGTCAGAGGCCGCAGGGACAAAGTCATCCTGCAGGCCCATATCGGTTCGGTCTGGAAGAACGGCGAATACCTTAGGACACGGGACATGGAACTGATCCGGAAGGCATTCCCGGAGCGGCTGGAGCAGCTGGGAACGGACTATGTCGATATCGGAATGATTCATTTTGCGGACAGTGAAGAGGACTGGAGGGGAATTTACGAAGGCCCGGTCATGGAATATGTCCGTGAAATGAAGAAGGAAGGGAAAATCCGCCACATAGGTCTCTCCACGCACAGTGCGACGACCGCGATGCTGGCAGCCGGAACCGGTGAAGTCGAAGTCATCCTGTTTTCGGTCAATCCCTGCTACGACATGATTTCCGGAGAGACGGAAATCGAAGCGCTGATGAACGGCGATACCTATAAGGGAGGCGTTCAGGCGCAGAACAGAGAACGGCGCGACTTCTATGAATACTGCGAGAGAAACGGCATTGCCATCGATATCATGAAAGCGTACGGCGGCGGAGACATCCTGAGCGAAAAGCTTTCTCCGTTCGGAAAACCGTTCACGCCGGTTCAGTGTCTTCACTATGCACTGACGAGGCCGGCTGCCGTTTCGGTATGCCCGGGCTGCAAAACAAAGGAAGAATGGAAAACAGCCCTTTCCTATTCGGAGGCGTCGGAAGAAGAGAAGGATTATGTCCCGGTTCTTTCGGCGGCATCCAGCTATACCATTGAAGGACACTGCATGTACTGCGGTCACTGTGCTCCGTGCACGAAAGGCATCCGCATCTGGGATGTGACGAAATATCTGAATCTGGCGCTGGCTGAGGGCATTGTGCCGGAAACCGTCGCCGATCACTACAGGGCTCTGGCTTACCACGGATCCGACTGCATCCAGTGCGGCGTCTGCGAAAGCCGCTGTCCGTTCAAAGTGGCGATTATCAGGAACATGCAGAAGGCAGAGGAGATTTTCGGAATATAAGGAAGCCGGCATGAAAACGGCCGGCGCGGAACGTCAGGCGGGAGACCGCCGGGACACGGTCCGTCATTCAGCATAAGGGCATCCAGGAGGCAGAGCTATGGGCTTGAACGATACACCATCCGGAAACAGAATACACATCGGATTCTTCGGAATCCGCAATGCAGGCAAAAGCTCCGTCGTCAATGCAGTAACCGCGCAGGACATCGCTGTCGTATCCGATGTCAGGGGAACGACGACGGATCCTGTCTATAAATCCATGGAGCTTCTTCCGCTCGGGCCGGTCATGATTATTGATACGCCGGGGTACGATGACGAAGGAATGCTCGGAGAACTGAGAGTCCGCAAAGCCCGGCAGGTCCTGAACAAGACGGATATTGCCGTTCTTGTCGTGGATGCCCGGAAGGGCCTTGGCGGAATCGACCGGGAACTTCAGGGGCTTTTTAAAGAAAAAGGAATTCCGTCTCTGACGGTCTGGAATAAAAGCGATCTTCTGGAAACGCATCCGGAACCTTCGGAAAATGAAATCTATGTCAGTGCCGAAACGAAAGACGGTATCTATGAACTGAAGGAAAAACTGGCGCATCTCGTTCCGTCGGAAGAGGACAGGCATCTGGTTGCCGATCTGATCCGGCCGGGCGATCTTGTCGTACTGGTCATCCCGATTGACAAGGCAGCCCCCAAGGGACGTCTCATTCTTCCGGAACAGGCGATGATCCGCGACGTGCTCGATGCAGGCGCGGTGTCCGTCGTGACGCAGGAAACAAATCTGGCGGAAACCCTGAAGCACCTGAATCAGAAACCTGCCCTGGTCATTACAGACAGCCAGGCATTCGGCCTGGTCAGCAGGGTTACGCCGGAGGATGTCCCTCTGACGTCCTTCTCCATCCTGATGGCGAGGTTCAAGGGGACGCTGGAGCAGGCTGTACGCGGAGTTGCCGCCATTGCGAAGCTGAAAGACGGCGATACCGTCCTCATTTCCGAAGGCTGCACGCATCACCGCCAGTGCAACGATATCGGGACAGTCAAGATTCCGAACTGGCTGCGGCAGTTTACGGGAAAGGATTTTATCCTTGAGACTTCAAGCGGAACAGGCTTCCCGGATGATCTCACGAAATATGCTGCCATTATCCACTGCGGCGGCTGCATGCTGAATGAGCGCGAAATGGTGTACCGCTACCATTGTGCGGAAGACCAGGGAGTGCCGATTACCAACTACGGAACCTTCATAGCGTATACTCACGGAATCCTGAAGCGGAGCCTGGGAATTTTCCCGGAGCTGGCGGAAATGATTCCGGAAAAATAAACAGGAAATCCGGCCGGGTACAAATCAGGGAAAATCAGGACGGGACAGAAAGGGACACAGAGGATGACAGGAAAAGAACGGGCAGTGATGTATCATAACAGGGGCTATGACTGCGCACAGGCGGTTGCCTGTGCTTACTGCGAGAAGGCAGGCATCGATCCGGAGACCATGTTTATCGCCATGGAAGGCTTCGGACGGGGCATGGGCGGCATGGAAGGCACCTGCGGTGCCATTTCCGGAGCAGTGGCAGTCGCCGGCGCGATGAACAGTTCGGCCAATCTGGAGAAGCCGGATTCCAAACAGTCGACCTATGAGCTATCCAGACAGATTATCGGGAAGTTCCGGGAGAAGAACGGAGCGACGGTCTGCCGGGAACTGAAGGGCATAGAAACGGGAACGGTCCTGCGTCCGTGCCAGGGATGCATCGAAGATGCCTGCGACATTCTGGAGGAGGTCATCCCCGAAACCGGGGACTGAAATTCAGACTTCAAAAATACAAATTTCAAACACAGAATCAACAAGAAACCGGCTCATGATGAGAGCAGAATCATTCCTGAAGGAAGGAGGATGCCCGCACATGCGCCGGTTTTTTGAATTCATCAAGTTTACTGCTTCTTCATTGGCCGGTTTCCTGGTCGACTACGGCATGTTCTTTCTTCTTTCCATGGCCACGCAGGGATTCGGGGCATACAGCGTTCCGGTATCGAATGTCGGGGCGCGCTTTGTTTCCGCAGCCGTCAATTATACCTTCAATAAAAAAATCACCTTCCGTCACAAAGGCAGTGCCGTAAAGACCGGTATCCAGTATTTCCTTCTGGCATCCGGCATCCTGGCAGGAAATACGGTGCTGGTCACCTGGCTGGTCAACGGACTTCTCTGGAACCGTTTCCTTGCGAAGATTTTTACGGAATGCGTTTTCTTTTCTGTCAGCTACCTGGTCCAGAAATTCGTGATTTTCCGCAGGACGCCGGAAAAAGCAGATGAGAAAAGCTGCCGGGCCTGAACCGGAACCTTCACATTTTTTTCATCCTTTCGACGAAAAATGAACGCACTTCCGGTTTAAGATAACCGTATCGAAAGCAGATAGACACGGATATACGAAAGGAGGCAGCCCATGAACAACCCTATCAGAATCGCCCTGATTCCGGCTTATGAACCTGACCGTAATTTTCCGCATTTTGTTGAACGCCTTGCGGAAGCCGGCTTCTGCCCGGTTGTCGTGGATGACGGATCCGGACCGGACTACCGGGCAGTTTTTACAGCCGCATCCCGCAGTGCTTACGTCCTCAAGCACGAGACAAACCGCGGAAAAGGAGCAGCCCTCAAAACAGGACTCACTTACATCCGGGACAGCATTCCGTTTATCCTGACGGTCGTCACCGTGGATGCGGACGGACAGCACCGCGTGGAGGATGCCGTTAAAGTGGCAGAAGCCTCCGAAGCGAATCCGCAGGCCCTGGTCATCGGCGGCCGGCGCTTTACCGGAAAGGTGCCGCTGAGAAGCCAGTTCGGAAACACGGTTACCCGCTTCGTTTTCAAAAAAGTTTCCGGAGTTTCCGTTTACGATACGCAGACAGGGCTCAGGGCTTTCTCTTCAGAGATGATCGGACGGATGCTCGGCATCAGCGGAGAGCGTTACGAATATGAAATGAACCAGCTTCTTTATTACGGAAAACGCAGGCTGAGAATCATCGAGGTGCCGATTGTGACCGTTTATGAAAAAGGAAACAGATCATCGCATTTTGATACCATAAGGGATTCCTGGAGAATCTACACCAACATTTTCAGATTCATGAAAGCGTGAGGAACATGAAGAAAAAGAAAAAAAGAGGTCCCGTCTTCGGACTTCTGTACGGCATCATCCTGACGGCATTTACAGCTTACGCTCTCCTGGATACTTTCGTAATTCCGAGAACCTATGCGGTTGTCAGCAGCCAGGCATCAACTGTCAGCACGACGGCTGTCTCCGGAGGAACCGTAACAGCTTCCTCAAAGACCGCGGACCCTTCATCGTCTTCTTCCGCAGCGAACGCTGCTTCTGCTTCGTCGGATTCTTCTGAAAGCAGCACCGCAGAGGAAAGCAGCACGGTCTCGTCGGATCCGGTTGTTACCGATACGACGTACAGTGACGGAAACATTTCCATTACGATCACGACCGAACGCTATGAAAATACGAATGTCTATGTTGCGAATGTAACGTTGAGCAGCGCCGAATATCTCAGGACTGCCCTGGCACAGGGAACATACGGCCGCAACGTGACCGAGACGACCTCGGCAATTGCCTCAGAAGTCAATGCCATTCTTGCCATCAACGGAGACTTCTACGGCTCGCAGGAAACAGGCTATGTCATCCGTGACGGACAGCTCTTAAGGTCGGAATCCGCAGGAAGCGGCCAGGAAGACCTTGTCATTTACAGCGACGGAACCTTCGGTATCATCGATGAGGGCGACATCACGGCGGAACAGCTCCTGGCGGACGGGGCGGTGCAGGTTCTGAGCTTCGGCCCGGCTCTTGTGGAAAACGGGGAAGTATCCGTCAGCGCGGACGAGGAAGTAGGAAAGGCGATGGCATCGAATCCCAGAACGGCCATCGGCATCATAGACAGCCTGCACTATGTATTTGTCGTATCCGACGGCAGGACTTCGGAAAGCGAAGGTCTCTCCCTCTCACAGCTGGCTTCGTTCATGCAGGGACTGGGAGTACAGACAGCGTATAACCTGGACGGAGGCGGTTCTTCGACGATGGTCTTTGAAGGCACGGTCGTGAACCAGCCGACGACAAACGGCAGCACCATCAAAGAAAGGAGCGTGAGCGACATTGTATACATCGGAGAATAAGAAATTTGCAGCGGTCACCTTCCGCCGCTACCTCATCGTATCGGTATTCTGCGGGATCTTCGGATTCATCTATGAACTTTTCAGCCATGACGTGTATTCTGCTTCCATGGCCCTGATGTTCCTCTTCCCGCTGATCGGCGGAGCCCTTCCGTTCGGCATCATGACATTTACAGGGCATCCGTATTATCCCGGCAGGCTGGACAGAAATCTTTACGACTGCGGCATAGCCACGCTGACAGTCGGCTCCTGTTTCAAGGGAGTCCTTGACATTTACGGAACGACATCGAAACTCAGCAATGTCTATCTGATTGCCGGCCTTGTCCTTGCCGTTGCCGGTCTCATTCTTTATCTGGTCAGCAGCTTCTTCGTGGCAAAGCTTCAGCGCTGAAGGAAGCACAGGGAAAACCACAGGCACTTGCTTAAAAAGCCTTTCCGAAATATAATCAGGGAAAGGCTTTTTTAGGGAGATTAAAATGGGAGAATTTATTCTGAAGGAAATTGACGACGGCACGACCGGCGCCATGAGCTATCAGGGAAATGATGCGGAAGTCGTCATTCCGGATGACGAGAACATCACGCTGCTCAACGATGATCTGTTTAAAGGACATAAGGAAATCACGAAGGTGACGATTCCCGGCTCGGTGCGGATCCTCGGAGGCTTTCTGTTCGACGGATGCGAGAATCTGAAAAGCCTGATCCTGCCGCAGACGATTGAGGAAGCCTGGCAGTACTGCTTCACCAGAAGTGCAATCGAGCATATCGTCCTGCCCGGAACGCTGAAGACGGTTCCGATGTATGCCTTCAACGAATGTGAAAAACTGGAGTCGGTCACGATCGAACCGGGTGCCGAAAGAATTCTGGCATGGGCTTTCCGCGGCTGCAAAAACCTGCGGGAGATCTATATTCCCGAAAGCGTGAAAGAAGTGAGCGGGAAGGCTTTCCTGGACTGCAGCATCGTCAAGATCGAAAGGTACTGAGCGGAGGAGCGATGGCGGGGAAAAAGCCCGGAGTTTCCATTATCATACCGGCCTACAATGCGGAGAAGACGATCGGCAGGTGCCTGGAAAGCATCCGCCGCCAGACTTATACGCAGTTTGAAGCCATCATCGTCAACGACGGAAGCACCGATGCCACAGCGGAAGAGACGGAAAGATTTGCGCTTGCCGACAGACGGTTTATTTTCATCAACCGGAAAATCAACATGGGTGTTTCAGAGACGCGCAACGAAGGCGTTGCCAGAGCACGCGGGAAATACCTGCAGTTCGTCGACAGCGACGATTATCTCGAGGAGCATGCGACGGAACGGCTGTATACGGCGTGCAGGGAAAGCGGCTGCGAAATGGCCGTTTCTGATTATTATCGCATCGTCGGAAGGAAGAAACTGATTAAGGGAGACATTGCGGAAGGCGGTCTCATTTTACGGAATGAGTATGTCGGCTGCATGATGGAGGCTCCGGCAAATTTCTATTACGGCGTTCTGTGGAACAAGATGTATCTTGCCGGAATCGTGAAGGGAATGTCGGTGAATTTTTCATGCGATCTGGACTGGTGCGAAGATCTGCGGTTCAATCTGGAGTACCTGCTCTATGTGCGCAACGTCTGCGTGATTCCGCATCCGACGTATTACTACATGCGGCAGAAGGGCAGCCTGTCTTCGGCTCAGAACGTGCGGAAAGAAAGCGGAAAGGTCAAGAAGATTCTTTTCGGTTATTATAAGGAACTGTACCAGGCGGCCGATCTTTATGAAGAAAACTGGCTGAAAATCCAGAGATACTATTTTGACTTTGCACGGGACAAGACGAAAGCAGTAGAGATTGACACTGACAGGCAGAAGCCTTCGAAAGCACCGGCCGGACAGAAGCCTTCAAAAGCACCGGCCGGGCTGAGGTCTTCGAAAGATCCGGTCAGGCTGAAGCCTTCGAAAGATTCGGTCAGGCTGAAGCCGGCGAAAGCATCCGACAGGCAGAAGATAACAGAAGAAAGCGGAAAGAAGAAAACGGCAGGCAGTTATATAAAAGATGTCTGGCCGAGAATTTCGGACCGGAGCGGTGGCATTTCCTGACGAAGGAAGGCCGCTGTTTTTCTGCTGTCCTGAAGATAGCCGGCGATTTCCTCCGGCTGAAAGAACAGGGGCATGCGGGGATGAACCGGCAGCATAGAATCATTGGCAGCTCCGGTCAGGATCACGAAACGTCCGGAAGGATCAAAGAAACCGGCCAGGAAAAGGAGCCCTTCCTCATTGCTGAAAAAGAACTTTTCTTTCCGGGGATTCCATTCGTAGAAACCGGATGCCGGCAGCAGACAGCGCGAAGCGGCAAGGGAATTCCGGAAGGTGCTTTTCTGTCCGGCGGTTTCGGCGCGGGCATTGATGACCAGGCTGTTCTTCTGAAAACCCGGAAGGCCCCAGCGCAGTTTCCGTACGGTCAGGTCCGTTCCTTCCGACACAACGGCAGGAGCCTCATCGCCCGGATGAATGTCTCCTTTCCGGAAAAGTCCGCGTACGGGCGAAGGGTTCAGGGAAGGAATCCTCCGCAGGATTTTTTCCGTGATGTCGTCATCAATGTAAAACCTTCCGCACATGTTCTGCAGCCTCCTGTACAGTTCTCTCTGCTCAGAAAAATTCAGATGATTCCGGCCGCGGATAAGGCCGCTCCGACGGCGCCGGTCAGATCCGGATGCTCCGTGATCGTCAGCGGGGCGCCGAGGAATTTCCTCAGTTCTTCCGCGACGCCCGGATTGCAGGCAACGCCTCCGGTCATCATGAACGGCGCACTGCCCTGCGAGCGCCGTACCATTGCGTAAGTCCGGGAAGCCACGGATTTGTTCAGGCCGTGGATGATATCGGCTGTATCCTGGTTTTCGGCAATGAGGGAAACCACTTCGGATTCCGCAAAGACCGTGCAGGTACTGGAAATCGTCAGATCCTTTTTCCAGCGCCGGGAGAGAGCATCCATTTCCTTCAGATCCAGTTCCAGCGTGCCTGCCATCATTTCCAGGAAACGGCCGGTGCCGGCCGCGCATTTATCATTCATGATGAAATTGACGATGCTGCCGTCTCCGTCAAGACAAATGACCTTGCTGTCCTGTCCTCCGATATCGATGATGGTCCGTGCTTCCGGGTTCATGAAATGGGCTCCGCAGGCATGGCAGGTGATTTCGGTTTTTGTCATGTCCGCGAAGGAAATGTATTCGCGTCCGTAGCCTGTTGCGCAGACGGCTTCAAAATCTTCCGGTTTCCGTCCGGTATCGCCGCAGAGTTCCCGGAGCGCCCGTTCTGCCGAATCTGCTGCACGGGCGCCGGTGCGCAGCACGGTCCATGCACGGATTTTTCCGTCTTTCCCCACTGCGACAGCATTTGTCGTCGTGGATCCGCTGTCGATGCCGATGTAAAGAGGATCGTCTTCATTTTTCAGAGTCTTTATCTGTCCGGACCCGTTCGATGAAACGGAAGTACTTTCTTTCGGGAATCTTTCTGCAAAAGCCTCAATCCGGGTAAGCAGCTGTCCTTCCGTCGTCTTCGTGTAATCGGTTTCCAGCTTGAGGAGCGGAACATGGACGCTGCCGCGGAGCCCCGCATATTCATATTCGTAATAGTCGCAGAACTTGACAGTATTGTAAATGATGCCGGCCAGGTTCGGACTTTCCGTCAGTACCCTCCTGTTTCCTATTTCCGTCATGCGCATGCAGGGCAGCTGGGAGAGAAGGGCGGAGGCGTATTCTTCCATCAGTCTGTCATCGGAAAGTTCGGCGGCATTTTCGGGCGGCGCGGCAAGATTCCGGAAACCGCCGCAGGTCAGATCGAAGACAGGCAGGCTCAGCCGGCTCCGGATCATGGAAATGAGACCGTCTCCTGCGCGCGCGCCGAGCAGCGCGACAAAGCTGCCGGCGGCCATCGCATGCCGGCGGTCGTTCCAGTCATGGGAATTTTCCGTCCAGGCCTTCAGGAATTTTTCACGGCTGAAAGCGTGTCCGGAACAGGCTTCATAGAGACGGAGCACGCGGAACAGTTCCGTCTTCAGGCTGGTGACGGCACAGAGGCTGTCGGTATGGGGGAGGTCGATGATCTCGCAGAAAGCGGGATGCTCCTTTCCTCCGATGATGACATCGCAGACGCGGCGGACCGAATCGCAGCAGCTGGTCAGCACCATTTCCTGCGCACCGCGGGAAGCGGTCAGAAGCTGTTTCGCATGGGAGCACAGGCTGCTGTGCAGCAGCGTTTCGGCATAGCTGAAATCAGAGACCTCCGTATTCGGAACTTCAAATTCCGCGCCGCAGGCGGAGAACAGCTCGACAGGCGTGTATTTGCAGACATAAGTGATCATGAGCGGCCCTCCAGTTCTTCCACAAAAGCCATGGCGCGCGTGACGATCTGTCCGGAGCCTCCGTTGCGACGGTCGCAGCCGTCCCCGTCCAGGATCAGAGAAGGATAGCCTGCTTCTTCGAAGGCACGCTTTGCCTCGACGGAAATTCCCTGGGTTTCCTTGCAGCCCCACTGGCAGAAAATAAGAATGCCGTCGGCCTGCATTTTATCTGCCATTTCCAGCGTCCTTTCAATGCGGCGCTTCCCGGGCCCGTTGAAGCTGCCGCAGACGGCCCGCCGGGCCATGCTTTCAAAAGGCTTTTCCGGATCCATCCGGACAAAACTGTCGTAGAACATATCGGAGGCAATGATTTCAATCCGGTGATTATCAGGTCCCTGAAAGATTTCCTTGAGGGATTCCTGCCAGTTCGGAAGGACATGCATCCAGAGGATTCTTTTTTCGGAGGTATGGACCGGCGCTTTTCTCAGGTCAGTCAGAAGCATTTTTGCATACTGCTCCGCCTCACCGGAACCGAGAAGGATGTGGTCGGAGAGGAGGTTCAGAAGTTCGGGCGTCAGGGTCTCCGGAAGATGACGGGACGGTCTCATTTTCAGGCAGCGGATCAGGCTGTTCTGCGTACGGATGCTGCGTGCGATTGTTTCTTTCAGCCGATTTTCCTCCAGCTTCTTTCCGGAGATTTCCTCAGCGGTCCGGACCAGGGAACGCAGCTGGCCGGAGACATACTCCACGGCACTTTCGTCGACGGTATAAGGGACGTCAATCACGACATGCGGCACCTGCCATTTTTCGGAAAGATGCCGGAAGGTGAGCTGGTTGGCATCGCAGGCCAGGGTCGTATTGGCAATCATCATCGGTTTTTTCAGGATGCCGGTCTCTTCAAGGCCGGTCAGGACTTTGTGATAGGAACACAGGGTCTGCGGTGCTCCGGCTGTCTCGGCAGCTTCGACAAGCACCGTGTCGACGGCTGTATTGACAGCGTAGCAGGCGAGTACTTCCGGTGCCATGATCGGAATCCCCATTGCATGGAAAATTTCGCACGGCAGGAAAATGTTGACGACAGCCGCATCGGACGGATCCTTCAGCGTGCGAAAGAGAAGACCGGCTGTTTCCGACTGAAGATATTCACGGGAAGGCAGGAACTTCTTCGATGGGAAATGTCCCGCCTGGAAATGAATCGCCGAATAGGCCGCTTCGAGAATTCCTCTTGCCTGCTCAGGATGTTCAGGCAGCCGGCTGCTGATGAAGGCTCCAAATTTTTCGATTTTCGGGTTCATTTTCCTCTCCTTTGACAGGAGTATTATAGCATAAAAAACGGCCCCCGTACGGGAGCCGCTGAATGATAAAGCCCTGCAGAATGATCGGAAAATTCCGGCCGGTGTCTGATTCAATGACCGCGTCCGCCGCCCTGCATGCTGGAGTTGGGGTTGGTGAAATCAACGCCGAGAGCATCGGCTACGGCTTCAATGATGCCGTTGCTGGAGAAGGTCGCACCGGAGACGGTGGCGACATCCACGCTCTGTGCATCGAGGATTTCAGAAATAACGGTACTCTTGGCACGGTTGAAGTACTGGCTGTCGTCCTGATAGGAGACGACTTCGATGGAGGAAATGACTCCGTTCTCTACGGTAACGGAAACTTCCGTCGTGCCGCGGAGGCCGGTGCCGGTTCCTGAATAGGTTCCGTCCGTATACTGGCCGGAAGACTGCGAAGCATCGGAGGAACTTCCGGATGCGGAAGATGTATCCGCTGCGGAAGAAGAGTCCTCGGCTGCGGAAGAGGAATCAGCGGTCCCTGCGGATATACTGTCCGAAGAGGAAGACGTGCTGCCGGCTGCGGAAGACGTGCCGCCGGTGGATGAGGAGGAACTGCCGGAAATGGTGCCGGAAGCGGCGGAATCTGTTGAATCGCTGCCGGCTGCTTCAGAAGTAACCGTGGTCTGGGTCAGCAGGTTTCCGAAGACATTGCCTGTATAGACGAGGCCGGCAGTTGCGGCAACGGCGAGGGTCGCTGTCACGAGCGGCTGGGGATCGGTCACGGCATTTTTCTTCGGGCAGACATCCGTGCACATAAAGCAGTCGATGCATTCGCCTGAACGGACGATATCTACATCACTGAGGGGAATGCCCATGGAGCATTTGGCTGTGCAGAGGCTGCAGTTCCCGCAGTTGCGGCGGGTCTTCCGGATCCGGAAAATGCGTGCTTTCGAAATCAGGGAGAAGGAAGCCCCAAGCGGACAGAGGTAGCGGCAGAAGAAACGTTCCACGAAGAGAGAAGCAATCATGATGGCTGCCAGAAGAATCAGTCCCGGGATAAACATGGAGAAGATCTGAAGGCTCCAGGATGTCGGAACGGCAAGAACAGCGAATGCTGTCCAGGGACTTGCGGATCCGCTGAAGCTGAAAAGACCGAAGACCCAGTCGAGAAGGATAATGGCTGCCAGGAGGATGTACTTTACATATTTCAGAGCGGAATCTGCCTTGCGGCTGATGCGGAATTTCGGTTTAATCGTGTGTTTTGAAATGAACCACAGAAGATCGCCCATCGCCCCGAACGAGCAGAGGAAACCGCAGAAGAAGCGGCCGAGCAGGAAGGTGACGGCAAAAAGTGCAACGACGATAAAGAGGTCGGGAAGCATGGCCGCCAGCGTAAAGGTTCCTGCGACAGCAGCCTGGATGATTGAGCCAAGTGAAAGAAATGCGGTGGCGAAGAGCCCCGGATACAGGATAAAGCCAGCAATCTGTACGATGTGCCGTACAATCTGCATGACTGGAATTCTTTTCCCTCTGGTTTCCATGTTTTTATTCTCCTTTTGTGGTATAGTCAAATAGGAACTTCCTTGTTGGAAGAAGTATAGCAGATGAACTGTGTACAATTCGTGTACAGAATTGGGAAATAATATGAAAACACTGTCGATTTCATTTCGTGCCCTCGGCACGGTCAATTCCATAGAAATGCCGGCACTTTCCGGTCAGGCGGATTATCCGGAAGAAGGCATGGAACTGCTTCGGGACATCCGGGAAAGGATGCAGGATGTCAACAGCCGCTGGTCTGCCTTTCTGGGCGACAGCGAAATTTCGGAACTGAATGCGGCGGCCGGAAACAGGGCGGTTGAAGTGCAGGAAGACACCATCCGGATCCTGAAGGACAGTGTGAAGTATGCGGAGCTGACGAACGGAATCTTTGATATTACGACGCGTCCGCTCTCCATCCTCTGGAGCATCGGGAAACGCGGGACGTATATCCCTTCCGAGGATGAAATCAAAAGAGTGCTGCCGCTGATTGACTACCGGGATATTGTTCTGAAAAAAGACTCGGCATTCCTGAAAAGAAAAGGGCAGGCCGTGGATCTGGGCGGAATCGCCAAAGGCTGGGCGGTGGATACGGCAGCTGATTTTCTGAATCAGCATCAGGTAAAAGAATATACGATCAATTTCGGAGGCACGGTCGCCGTCAGGGGCGGAGAGAGGAAAATCGGCATCCGCAATCCGTTTGCCGGACTTCTGGCTTCCGACCGCACGGCAGGCTACCTTACGGTCAAAGATGAATGCGTCGTGACTTCCGGAACCTACGAACGCTATTTCATGAAGGACGGAATCCGCTATCATCATATCCTGGATCCGAGGACCGGACAGCCGGCGCATACGAATCTGGCTTCCGTCACGCTGATCGGAGAGAATGCGGAAGAGTTGGATGCCCTCTGCACGACGGTGATTCTCTACGGGATGAAGGACGGGACGAAGCTCGTCAAAGAGCGCGGCCTGAAAGGACTGTTCATTTCCGAAGACGGGAAAACCTTTACGACAGGTCATGACGTGAAATACAATCTCTGAAAACAAATGCCCCTCGGCACTTTTATACGGTAAGCGCCGAGGGACATAACCAATTGGGGACCGCTAGCATAGCCCTTCCAAATGGGATAGCTGTATTATATTCCAATCTGTTTTCAAATGCAAGAACCGCGCTTTAAAAATCGTCTCTTACAGACCGTACATGGTGCAGGTGAAGGAAATGTATCCGTTCTTCCAGGAGGCGCTGATTTTTCCCCTGAACCGCGTGACGATGTTCTGGGCAATCGAAAGGCCGATGCCGTAGCCGCCCTTGCTGACATTGTGGGACTCGTCCTTCCGGTAGAAACGTTCGAAGAAACGTGAGAAATCCGTGTCTTTTCCTTCCGCATAGGAGTTGCTGATGACGAGATGCATGATCTTGCCCTTTTTCCAGAAGGCAACGATGATCTTTCCGCCGTCGTCGCAGTACTTGATCGCATTGTCGAGAAGAAGACGCGTCAGCTGCCGGATCGCATTCTCGTCCGTGTGCATGATGACATTTTCCTGAACCTCTCGGTCCAGTTCCTTTTTCTGCTGCTCGGCAACGGGACGCATGGTCTCGCAGACTTCCGAGATGGCCTTCGAGACGTTGAGATCGGTGATCAGAGCGGTATCGGCCTGTTCATTTGCGCGGGAAAGGGTCACGAGATTCTTCACCAGTTCATCGAGCCGGTCGACCTGCTTCAGCGTGCTTTCCGTCCATTCGGTCTTTCCCGCCGTCATTTCACTGATTTCGGTATTGGCACGGATGACAGCCAGGGGAGTTTTCAGCTCATGGCTGGCATTCGTAATGAACTGCTTCTGCTTTTCGACATTTTCGATTTCCGGCTGGATGATGCGGTTCGAAAGAAAGTAGATGAACAGAAAAATAATCAGCAGTCCGCCGAGGCAGATAAAGAGGGAGCCGTAAAGCAGACGGTAGTAGGAATGGATGCGGATCGCGCAGTCCAGGAAAACGACGAGAGAGCTTCCGTCGGACTGCCTGGTGACTTCATAATAATAGTCGCCGTAGGCGCCGAAGGTAAAAAAGCGCCGGTAGACCAGCCGTGCATACTGAACGGCTTCGGTTTCGTTGACGGCGGCAATGCTGTCGGTGTTTGCGGAAGTTTCATTTCCCTCGGAATCCAGAACGACGGAGAAATATCTTGTCTGGTAGCGGAATTCGGAAGAATCGTTGCCGGGCGTGATCGTTGCCGGCGTGCTCTGCGGAATCGTGCCGCCGTTGTCGGAAATGTAATCCAGTGTTTCATATATTTCGGAGCGGATGCTTGCGAAATTGACGCCGTTGATGAGAATGGCCAGCACGAACATGACGACGGCAATCGAAACCATCGAGATGAAGATGAATTTTTTTCTCAGTTTCCGGATAGAATCAATATTCATAAGCTTATCCTATGCATTCAGTGTAAAGCTGCCTCCGCGGTCACCGGTGATCCGGACCTGCGAGTCGATGGAATCCAGTTTTTTCCTCAGGTAGGAAATGTACAGCCAGACCGTATCGGAATTTGCATCCGGCTCCATCGCCCAGATTCTGGCAATCAGGTAGTCGGTTGCCAGCGGATGCCCTGCGTTCAGGATCAGCGTCTGCATCAGTTCGAATTCCTTGATGGAAAGGCGCACGGTATTTTCCGAAGCCAGCTCGAAGCTTTCCGAATTCAGGCAGATGTCGCCGATCTTCATGTCCTTCAGGCTGTAGTCTGTTTTTCTCCGCGTCATGGAACGGACGCGGGCGAGAAGTTCTTTCATGGCAAACGGTTTGGTCAGGTAGTCGTCTGCTCCCATATCCAGTCCGGTCACGCGGTCGTCGATTTCCGCCTTGGCGGTCAGAAGAAGCACCGGTGCGGTGATGCCGCGGCTGCGGATTTCCGTGAGGACTTCGAGTCCGGTCATTTTCGGCATCATGATATCCAGGATGATGCCGTCGTACGTGCCGGCCGTAATCAGCTGCAGGGCCTGCTCGCCGTCGTAGGCGGCATCGACTTCATAGCCCTCGTGGGAAAGCACGGCGACTTCAGCTCGTGAAAGATCTACGGTGTCTTCTGCTAAAAGCAATTTCATTGATAGCCCTCGCTCATGTCCATGTTTCCTGCTTCTTCATGGATCATGTCCCGGATTGTCTGCATGGAAGCGTCTGTCGATGCCAGTTCGTCGGCGCAGCGCTTCAGTTCCTGTTCGATGAGATTCTGATTCTGTACTTCTTTTTTGTATTTCAGCTGGTGCTCCAGGGCAGCCCACGTGTCCATCGAAACCGTCCGCAGCTGCACTTCCACGAAATAGCTTTCCCGTACATGGAGGATGATGTGATAGCTGCGGTAGCCGTTCGGTTTGGCGTGCCGGATATAATCTTTCTCCTCCGTCACCTGGCAGTCCGAGAAGGAATGCAGGTAGCCGATGACGGAGTAGACGTCATTTACGAACGGACAGACGATGCGGATGCCGATGGCATCGTGTATCTCCGAAAGTGCGGATTCGGTCGTTTCCGGGAATCCGCGGCGGCGGCATTTTTCGCGCATGCTCTCTTCGGATTTGATGCGGGAGAGCGTGTGGTCAACCGGATCGGTTCCGGTTTCATTTTTCATATGATCCCGGTACTGATCGATCCTGCGGAGCATTTCTTCCATGACCTTATGCATTTCAGGCAGGTGACTGCCGTAGATACTGAAATTGTCCATGGTTCGATTATAGCATCGGATTGTGAATTTTCAATGAATATGCTAGAATGAAAATGTGTCGGGAATCTTTCTGCGGAAGGAGAGAGGAGATTGAAAATGACAGCATTTCTGCCGTTTGCCTGGAACATCGATTTCAATCTTGCCGCTCTTGTCATCTTTGTCATCATGCTTTTCATTCTCTTCGCAACAGGAAACCGCATATCCTGGCAGGACAGGATTTTCCGGAGAACCATCATCGCCAGCATCGCTGCCTGCGTGATGGAAATCTTCCTTTCAAGCTCCTGTCTGACCTGGGGAAAAACGTACACGGGCGTGCTTTCTGTTTTCATCGTTCTGGACGAGCTGATGATCACGGCGGTCACGCTTTTCTTCTGTCTGAATTTCATTTCCATGACACAGACCAGACAGGCTTTCCGGCGGCAGTGGTACTGGATCCTCGTCGGACCGTTTCTTGCTGCATGTTTTGTCCTCCCGGTATTCGGACGCGGGTTTTATTCCGTTCTTGAGGAAAACGGGACGGTGCGGATCTTCTGCTCTCAGGCATGGATCATCTTCACGGTAAGGTTCCTTTATGTGGCCTTAAGTCTTGTTTTTGCCATCCGGTATTTCCGTCAGCTTGATCTGATTCAGAGGGTAGCTTCCTTCCTGTTCGTACTCCTCATGGCCATGTCCCTGATCTATTCCTTCCTGACCGGCGACCGGATCCTGACCATGTTTGAAATGGCCATGCCGGCCATGCTGATGTTTGTTACCCTGCAGAATCCGCTGGCTTATCACGACCCCTATACGAAAGCAGGAAATGAAAAGGCGTTTCATGACATTGCGAAATCCCTGATGGAGGATGGCAGGGCCTTTTCCGTCATCACGATCCATCCGGAAGGCTTTTCCGGGATCAGCGGGGCTATCGGGCGTGAAAACGGAGACAAGGTCCTTGAGACCGTGGCGAATTATCTGCTTTCCCTGAACCAAGAGGCTTATGTTTTCCACCTGATCGGCACGAAGTTTGCCATGCTTCTCAAAGGAGAGGGGGATCCCTCAGAGACCGTCGCGGCAGTCCGCAGCCGGTTTGACTCTCCCTTCCGGATAGAGCGTCTGGAGGTACCGCTGACGGCAGTGATCACCTGCCTCCGTTTTCCGCAGGACGTCAATTCCATGGATGAACTTTCGCAGAGCATGGATTATGCGCTGAAGGTGGAAGTGGGAAGAACCGAATCCAGGGTTTTCTACGGCAGGGATTTTTCCGAAAAACTGAAAAGGAGTGAGTCGGTTCTCCGCACGCTCCGCCAGGCAATCGAAGAGAGTACGATTGAAGTCTTCTATCAGCCGATTTATTCCACCGAAGAAAAACGGTATACGTCGGCAGAAGCGCTGGCACGCCTGCCCGACGGCAGAGGCGGATACATTGCTCCGGGAGAATTTATTCCGCTGGCCGAACAGGAAGGAGATATCCTGAAACTCGGGGAAATGGTGCTGCAGATGGTGTGCAGCTTTATCGCGATGTCCCATCCCCAGGATTACGGGATTGAGACCGTCAATGTGAACCTGTCCGCAATTCAGTGCATGCAGGAGCATATGGCGGACCGCCTCATTTCCATCATCGATGCGAATCAGATTCCGCACAGCATGATTACTTTTGAGATCACGGAATCCGTTGCGGCTGTCTCTTCCGATAAGACCGGGGAGCTGATCGGAAAACTGATGTCCGAAGGCATCCGCTTTGCCCTTGATGATTACGGGACAGGCTATTCGAATGCGGGAAATCTTCTGGCGTATGATTACGCGGTCGTCAAGATCGACAAGAGTATTGTATGGGCAGCGCAGAGAAATGAGAAATCTCTTCTGACGCTGAAGTTTATCACGATGCTGATCAATGAACTGAAGATCGAACCTCTGGCGGAAGGAATCGAAACGCAGGAGCAGGCAGACCTGATGGATTCCATCGGCTGTCATCATTTCCAGGGTTTCCTTTATTCCATGCCGGTTCCGGGCGGAAAGCTCATGCAGATCATCAGCTATGTTAAAGCAGGGCTTTAAGAGGCGGAGAAAACAATGGATTGTCAGGAACTGTATTCTTTTCTCAGAACAAAATTCAACCGGGTCATCGAGGAAAGCGGGATTGCGGACGAGACCGTGAAAGTAAGCTGCAGCGGGAACGAGATGAATGCTGTCTTCAGAGGCGCAGTCGGCCAGGCCGAATCATCCGTTCCGTCTTCGTTTGAGGGAACGGTCAGGGAAGCGTCGGAAATGAATCTGGAGGATGAGAGGCAGCGCTGCATTTTCACGGCAGTCCTGAACTCCGTCATGGGAGCCCTGGGCTACGCGGCCCGGACGGCGCACTGCATGGGGAAAGAACCGGAATACTGCGCGGAGAATATACGGCGATACGTCTGCGAAAATTACGGGAATCCGAAGATTGCCCTGATCGGCATGCAGGAAGATATCCTGGAATGCCTGAAGAAGAATTTCGAAGTGAAAGCGCCGGCCCGCACCTCTCTTGCGGAGGCGGAAACCAAAGAAGCCGTCGACTGGGCGGACATCGTGCTCTGCAAGGGAAGCGTGCTCTGCGATGGTACGCTCTGCGATTATCTCAATCTGGATAAAGAAGTGATTTTTTACGGGACCGCGCTGGCGGGCTGTGCCGAATGGCTCGGCGTCAAAAGGATGTGCTTCTGATCAGGCGTCGATGCCGCGGATGCCTACCTTCGGAATGGTCTTTTCAAGCAGCTTCCGGAAATCATTCAGTTCTTTATAAGTATAGGAACTGAATCCGTCGCTCATGACGTTTTCGCTGTCGCGGAAGGCCTGAAGATAATAGGCCTGCGCACCCGCGATCCATTTCCCGATGGAAATAAAATCTTCACGTTCATGAAGCTCGCGGACAACAGTGGTCCGGAACTCGTACGGAAGCTTCCCTTTCAGAAGGAACTGCACGCTGTCACCGACCGGAATGAGGTCAATGCCCGGGACGCCGGCAGCCTTTGCGTAATGCTCCGGAGAGGATTTGACGTCCATCGCGACGGTGTCGATGAGGCCGGCTGCGGCCAGGTCTTCCATGACTTCGGGATGGGAACCATTCGTGTCAAGCTTGATGAGATAGCCGAGCTTTTTGATTTCTTTCAGCAGGGACTTCAGGTCAGGCTCCAGCGTTGGCTCGCCGCCGGTGACGCAGACTCCGTCAAGAATGCCTTTCCTTTTTCCAAGATATTTCAGCACTTCTTCCGGTTTGATGACAGGCTGGCTCATCGGGCTGATGACCAGCTCCGAGTTCTGGCAGAAGGGACAGCGAAAATTGCAGCCCCCCAGAAAAACGGTGGCTGCACATTTTCCCGGATAATCCAGGAGCGTTAATTTGTTGAATCCATGTATGGCCATAGCGGAGAGGATGGGATTCGAACCCATGCACCGGCAAGCCGATGACCGCATTTCGAGTGCGGCTCGTTACGACCACTTCGATACCTCTCCATTTATTAAAACAGGATAGTCCGCTTCAGCGTATCCAGAAACAGGACGAATCCGTTCTAAACATTCTCATCGGGCTTTCTGCCCGAGCAGCCTTTTTCCTTCCGGATTTCCATAAAGAAATTCTTCAGCATCGTGCTGCATTCTTCTTCCAGGACACCGGTCCGTATTTCCGTCCGGTGATTGAATCCGTCCGTCTGAAGCAGGTTCATGACGGAGCCGGCACATCCGGCTTTCGGGTTCATGCATCCGATGACAGCCTCGCGGATACGGGCCTGTACGATGGCCCCGGCACACATCGGGCACGGCTCCAGCGTGATGTAAATGATGCAGTCTTCAAGCCGCCAGTCGCCGAGCTTCCGGCAGGCCTTCCGTATGGCGGACATTTCCGCATGCGAGAGCGTGCTTCCGTCCGTGTTGCGGCGGTTATAGCCCCGGGCGATGATCCGGTCGTCCTTCACGATGACGCATCCGATCGGGACTTCTTTCAGGGCATAAGCTTTTCGGGCCTCCCTGACCGCGGCGCGCATGTATTTTTCATCGGCGTTCATACCCGGTTATTATAACGAATCCCGTCCGGAAAATCAATGGAATCTTGAGGAGAATGCAGACGGGCAGTTCCTTTTATGAGGGCTTCATTTGCGAACGGACTCATGGTATAATAGCACCCATGAAAAAGATGAAAAGAATCTCTCAACTGACAGCAGCAGTCCTGGCAGCGGTTCTCCTGGTGTCCGGACTGGGCGCACGGGATGTCCTGGCTTCCGATCCTCTTTCCAACCATATGACGAACTGGCCGCAGATGACGGACATCAGCTGCGGCTCTGCTGCGGTCATGGATTCTTCGGACGGAGCAGTCCTGTATTCTCTCGACCGGGACGTGAAACGCTATCCGGCTTCCATCACGAAAATCCTGACCTGTCTTCTGGTCATTGAAAACTGTAAAATGACCGATACCGTGACCATCGGACAGGACGCCATGGACGTCGCCATTGCAGGCAACTCGAATATCGTGCCGGTCCTCGGCGAACAGTTCACGGTTGAGCAGTGTCTGTACATGCTCATGCTGAAATCGGCAAATGACATTGCGGTTTCCCTGGCGGATACCGTCTCCGGAGACACGGCTTCCTTTGCCGAACTGATGAATAAGAGGGCGGCGGAAATGGGATGCACCGGCACGCATTTTACGAATCCGAACGGACTGCCGGATGAAAACCATTACACGACCGCGGGCGATATGGCTCTGATCATGAGCGGCTGCATTCAGAATGAGACGTTCCGCAAAATCGTTTCGACGACGGTTTATACAGTGCCGGCCACGAATAAAACGGCGACGGAAAGAACCTATCAGAATCATAATAAACTGATCATCAAGGACAGCGGCTTTTATTATCAATACTGCATCGGCGGAAAGACCGGCTACACGAATGACGCCCTGAGGACGCTCGTGGCGGCAGCAGAAAAAGACGGAAAGACGCTGACGGCGGTAACGATGTATGCGCCGACCAATCAGGACTTCACGGATATCGTCAGCCTTCTGGAATACGGCTTCAGCAATTTCTCGGAACAGAACGTGACGGTTGCGGTAAACGGAACGGAAACGTCCGGTACGGTGACGCTTCCCTCCGGTATCACTTCCGATCAGCTGACAGCGGAAAAAGGAACTGACGGTACCGGAAATACGGTCTATCGCTACTATTATGAGAAGCTTCCGGTGGGAACAGGAACAGAAGTGAAGAAGGCGGAGCCGACTTCGGCTCCCGCAGTTTCCGCAGCGGATTCGGAAAATTCCTCATCTTCGGATTCTTCCGAAAAATCCGGGAAAGGCATTTCAGCGCTTCGTATTATTCTGATTATTCTTGCGATCATCGTGTGTGCGGTTCTGGCCCTGATGATTTTTGTCCTGATCCGCAATGCACGGATCCGGGCTGCCAGAAGACGGAGAAGAAACCGGCGCGGCAGAAGATAAAGCAGAATTGACGGCAGGGCAGAGGCCGGAGCAGAAATAAAAGCTAAGAGGACGTCGTCGGGGCAGACAGAAAAATACGGCTTCCGGGCTGAGAAATCAGCCGGAAGCCGTGTCTTTTTTTTATGATCCGTGCGCCTCACTCCGAATCGGTTCCCGCAGACGGTACCTTCCCGGCCTGCTCGGTCCAGGCACTCCCGCGGCACACGAGAGCTCCCGCTTAGTGCTGCTGTGTTCCCACCCTGACACATTTCACAGGTTCCCGTTGCGCAGGACCCAAACGTCATCACTGCCCTGGAAGGGCGGCTCCGCAAAAACGGACCCTCGGATCGGCATCACCCCTGCTGTAGCGGACTGCAGGTTACAGGGCCCCGCTGACTCCCCGGCTGCACGGACCTTTATTATAGCAAGAAGCGGGGCTATTCGTCAAACGGTATTGAAAGCAGAGGGAAAAAATTCGGAAGGCGGAGAAAAAAAGCCGGGGGCTTTCGGAAAATACGGGAAAGCAGCGGATTGGAATTCGACAACTTTGAGACGACATGCTATACTGTACCTGAATTTTATTTTGAAAGAAGGTGCGGAAATGAAGAGAATCGGTATGCTGACAAGCGGCGGAGACTGCCAGGCGCTGAATGCGACCATGAGGGGTGTTGTCAAAGGACTGAGCCATAATATCCCTGAACTGGAAATTTACGGTTTTGAAGAAGGCTACAAGGGAATGATCTACGGGGATTACCGTCTGCTGTCTTCAAAGGATTTCTCGGGAATCCTGACACGGGGCGGCACGATTATCGGATCTTCGCGCCAGCCGTTTAAGCTGATGAGGGTCCCGGATGCCAACGGACTTGATAAAGTAGAGGCCATGAAGCAGAATTACTACAAGCTCCGCCTCGACTGCATCGTCATTCTCGGCGGGAACGGAACGCAGAAAACCGCAAACCTTCTTCATGAAGAAGGACTGAATGTCATTCATCTTCCGAAGACGATTGACAACGATATTTACGGAACAGATCTGACCTTCGGCTATCAGACGGCTATCAACATCGCAACGGACTGCATCGACTGCATCCATACAACCGCTTCTTCCCACGGACGTGTTTTCATTGTCGAGGTCATGGGACACAAAGTCGGATGGCTGACGCTGAATGCCGGAATTGCCGGCGGAGCGGATATCATTCTGCTTCCTGAAATTCCATATGATACGAAAAAGGTCTGCGCTGCCATCGAAGCACGCCATACGAGCGGCAAGAAGTTCACGATCCTGGCGGTGGCGGAGGGCGCCATTTCCAAGGAGACGGCCAAGCTTGACAAAAAAGACCGGGATAAAGCCATGGAAAAACTCCTGAAGAAATATCCTTCCGTTTCCTATAAGCTGGCTGAGGACATTACTACTGCGACCGGATACGAAGTGCGTGTAACGGTTCCGGGCCATACGCAGAGAGGCGGCACGCCTTGCGCGTTCGACCGCGTCCTTTCTACGAGGATGGGAGCTTATGCGGCACAGCTTATCATGAAAGAGCAGTACGGCTACATGGTCGCCCTTGTCAACAATGAGATCAAGAAAGTCAAGCTGGAGGACTGTGCCGGAAAGCTCAAGTCCGTATCGCCGCACGACCAGACGGTCGAGCTGGCAAAGAGCATCGGCATTTCTTTCGGCGACTGATTTTTTTCAGAACAGTGTTTCGGAGAGTTCATGTCTTACGTAGCCTTATACCGTAAGTTCCGTCCGACGACTTTCGAAGAAGTCAAAGGACAGGACCATATTGTGACAACTTTAAAAAACCAGATCAAGGCAGGCCGCATGCAGCATGCCTATCTTTTCTGCGGCACAAGGGGAACCGGAAAAACCTCTGTCGCGAAGATTCTGGCAAAGGCCGTGAACTGTGAGCATCCCTCCGACGGCTCTCCCTGCAATGAGTGCGAAATGTGCCGGTCGATCCAGAACGGCACGTCGATGAATGTCATCGAGATCGATGCGGCATCGAACAACGGCGTCGACAACATCCGGGAAATCATCGACGAAGTCCAGTACCGTCCCACGCAGGGGAAATACAAGGTTTACATCATCGATGAAGTCCATATGCTTTCCACGGGCGCGTTCAACGCCCTTTTGAAGACACTGGAAGAGCCTCCGGAATACGTGATCTTTATTCTGGCGACGACGGAGGCCGCGAAAATTCCGCTGACGATTCTGAGCCGCTGCCAGCGGTACGATTTCCACCGCATCGGCATCGATGTCCTCACGGACCGCATGAAGGAACTGACGGCGGCGGAAGGAGCAGAAGCGGAGGACAAAGCCCTGCGCTACATTGCCCGTTCGGCGGACGGCTCGATGAGGGACGCCCTTTCCCTTCTGGATCAGTGCATGGCTTTTTACATGGGCCAGAAGCTGACTTATGAAAAAGTCCTCGACGTGCTCGGGGCAGTCGACACGGAAGTCTTCGGAGAACTGCTGAAGGAAATCATCCGCGGAAATGCCGCTGCGAGCATCCGGCTTTATGAGGAACTCATCGCGAACGGCAGGGAAATCGGTCAGTTCGTCAGTGACTTTACCTGGTATTTAAGGGACCTGCTCCTGGTGAAGACGTCGAAGGACGGAAATGCCGACGCGGTCGATGCTTCGGCAGAAAAGATGCAGGAGCTCCGTGAGATTTCTTCCGTAGCGGAGGCGGAAACGCTGATGCGCTACATCCGGATCCTGTCGGATCTTTCCAATCAGATCCGGTATGCATCGAACCGCCGCGTGCTGGTTGAGATTGCCCTCATCCGCATGACGCGTCCGCAGATGGAGAAAACCGAAGATGCCGTTTCGGACCGCATCCGCCGTCTGGAAATGAAAGTCGAAGAACTTTCCAGGCGTCCGGCTGTCTATGCAGCGCCGGAAGATGCGAAACCGGAGAAAGCAGCTGCCTCTTCCGGAAAAACGGCGGAAGCAAAACCGGATCCCGAAGTCGTGCCTCTTGCGGCGCCGGAAGATCTCCGGAAAATCAAAGCCGACTGGCTGAGCATTACCGGAAGACTGAAAGACCGTCTCCACCGGCAGATCCTCGGGGAGGCAGTTCCGCAGTATGATTCCTCAACGGCGGAAAACAAGCTTTATGTAGAAGTACCGGATACTCTCGGCGAACTCTGCGTCACGGATGAAGTGCGGGACACGCTGATGAAGATCATAGAACAGACTTACGGAAGGCATGTCGACCTGGAACTCCATCTGGCCAAGGATCATAAATCGAACCTTGCACCGATCGGAGATGTCAGTACAGGCATCAGCAGAATCAACATGCCGGTCGAAGAAACAGAGGAGGATGAAGAAGATGGCTAAGCACGGAGGCTTCCAGGGAGGAATGCCCGGAAACATGAACAACCTGATGAAACAGGCACAGAGAATGCAGCAGAAGATGCAGGAGAATCAGAAGGCTCTGGAGGAGAAGGAATTCACTGCTGCAGCAGGCGGCGGAGCCGTGACGATTTCCATGACGGGGAAAAGGGATGTGAAAAGCCTCGTCATTTCCAAGGAAGCGGTGGATCCGGAGGATGTGGAAACCCTGCAGGATCTGATCGTAGCTGCCTTCAACGAATGCATGAAAAAAATCGACGATGAAATGGCTAATCAGGTCAACTCCATAACGGGAGGACTCGGCGGTGGACTATTTTAGCGGGCACATCAGCGCACTGATCGAACAGCTGACGCTTCTTCCCGGAATCGGAGCAAAATCCGCGCAGCGGCTTGCCTTTTATATCATCGGCCAGCCGAGGGAAAAAGTGGAACGGCTGGCAAACGCGCTGATCGACGCAAAAGACAATATTCATTTCTGCAGGGAATGCTTTACGCTGACGGACACGGACCTGTGTCCGATCTGCGCGAATGAACGGCGCGACCATAAAACGATCATGGTCGTCGAGAATCCGAGCGACCTGGCAGCCTATGAGAAGACCGGGAAATACAGCGGCGTCTATCACGTGCTGCACGGGGCGATTTCCCCGATGCTCGGCATCGGGCCGGATGACATCCGGATCAGGGAGCTGATCCGCCGTCTGGAAGGCGACGTAAACGAGGTCATCATTGCGACGAACAGTTCTCTTGAGGGAGAAACGACGGCAATGTACATCAGCAAACTGATCAAGCCCACGGGAATCAAGGTAACGCGAATCGCATCCGGCGTACCGGTCGGAGGAGATCTGGAAAATATTGATGAAGTGACGCTTCTTCGGGCACTGGAGGGAAGAACCGAACTGTGAAATTTCATCACAGTCCGGACAGCAGCATGAGCGACAGATTCAAACGGTTCAGGGAAAATTTCAAAGAGAAATGGACGGCTGTCCGCAGAAAAATCGAATTTCAGGAAGAGATTCCGGATAATGATGTCGAAGCTTATAAGGTGCGGATCCGCAATCACAGAAAGGCCATGTACGTGCGTACGGCCTTTCTTGTCGTTCTCCTTGTCCTGCTCGTTTTTCTGGTAAAAGCCCTTGTGGATCATCATGTCTATCACGGCTATGCTGTCGTCAGTGCTCTTGAGAAGACGGACAATGTTTCCGAATATCAGTATGTCAGCGGCAGGATCCTCCGCTATTCCAGCGACGGCGCGGCGCTTCTGAAGGAAAACCTCGATACCGTATGGAACGTGGCTTTCACGATGGAATCCCCGCAGGTTGATTCATGCGGTTCCACCCTGGTCATTTATGACCGGAACGGAACGAATGTTTTCGTCTATGATGCAAAAGGACAGATCGGAAATTTTCAGACGGATTTCCCGATCGTGAAGGCAAAAGTATCTTCTGCCGGAAATGTGGCAGCCGTCCTGAGTGATTCGGATACGACCTGGATCAAGTATTACACGTCCGGCGGTTCGGAAATCGCGGCCGCCAGTTCCACCATCAAAAGCCCGGGATATCCCACTGACATCGCGCTTTCCGATGACGGACTTTTTCTTGCCGTTTCTTATCTGACCGTCAATGAAGGTTCGGTCGGGACGCATCTTGCCTTCTATAATTTCGGTGAATCCGGGAAGAATGTGACCGACCATATGGTGGCATCCGAAGATTACAGCGGAACGATTATTCCGGAAGTCGCCTTCGTCAGCAATGAAGAAGCAATCGCCTTCCGCGAAAACGGATTTACGATTTACAAGGGAAGCAGCACGCCTGCCAAGACGCAGAGCGTCGACTTTGATGACGAGGTCGTCAGCACGTTCTGCGATTCCCGCCATCTGGGGTTCATTTTCAAAAGCAAGGACGCAGGCCATAAATATGTGATGAAGATTTACAGCATCAATGGCGCGCTGCTGACCACGACCTATGTCGATGTCATTTACGATACCGTCAAAGTCTGCGACGACCAGGTGCTTTTCAGCAACTCCACCGAGCTTTCGGTCTTTTCCCTGAACGGCATTGAACGGTTTACAGGCGTGCTGGACGAAGGGGACATTTCCTACGTGCTGAAGATCGGCTGGAACCGATACCTGATTGTTACGGATACCAAGACGGAGACGATTAAACTGACATGAACTGGCTGACGCTCGCGGCCCTTCTTCTATGGGCTTTGATTGTGTTCCGAAGTTTCCGGCGCGGATTCGTGAAGACTTTATTTTCCATGATTTTTCTGATCCTGGTCATTCTCTGTACGGTCAGCCTGACCCCCTATGTTCAGGAAGCGCTTTCCGAAAATGAAACCGTCAGCGGGTGGACGCAGGAGCAGTGCCGGAATTATATCGACAGCAAGGCCGACGCGGACAGCAGCGGAAACGGGACGCAGGATGCGGCAGCCTATGTCTGGCTGAGCATCATTCCGCTGCCGGATAATCTGAAGGAAAACCTTGCGCAGGGAAATGAAGAAATCATCCGCCTGCTTCTTCAGTCGGACACCGTCCGCGCCTATCTTTCGGAGAAGATGGCGGCGGCAGCCATCGGTGCGGCTGCCTTTCTGCTGACACTGATTCTGTCTGTCATCATACTGGCATTGATCGGAGCCATCCTGAACCGGATTGCCAATCTTCCGGTCCTCGGGACCGTCAACCGGATCCTCGGACTTCTGCTCGGCATCTGTAAATGTTTTCTGATTACCTGGATTATCTTTGCCGTGATCGGAATGTTTCCGTCGACGTCGGTCGGGGAGGAACTGCTTTCCCAGATCAAAGGAAGCCTCCTTCTGAAACCGATGTATGATAACAATCTTCTGATTCAGTTTCTGCCGGACGTACTGAAAAGCATTCTCTGAAAAGAGGCTGCGTACGGCATCGGAAACAGCTGCCAGAAATATTTTTAAAAAGTCTTTTTATTTTCCTTGACTTTGTAAATCCCTGATGCTATTATAAGGTTCCACCCGATACGAAGAGGTGGAATTTTTACGGCCTTTTGCAGACTGTAAAAAAAGCTCTTTGACAACCGAACAGTGAAACACATACGACTCGAAAATTCCTATTACATTTTCAAACGAAACAAACGGATACACGGACAGATTAGTCTAGAAGTAGACCACGTTCTGACCGGGTCCGGAAAGAACATCTTTAGAGAGTTCGATCCTGGCTCAGGATGAACGCTGGCGGCGTGCCTAACACATGCAAGT
>Ga0183097_10572_pt1 | contig 59580 bp, 55 predicted proteins | sample BioMet8_FD_128883 | JGI IMG/M metagenome (GOLD analysis project Ga0183097, IMG submission 128883) | Microbial communities from bioreactor (seeded with sewage sludge) at Lawrence Berkeley National Lab, California, USA - Biofuel... | ecosystem: Engineered > Bioreactor > Anaerobic > Unclassified ... | reverse complement strand
TGATTGATGTCATAAATCTGCATGCGTTAATTCTACACCGATTAATAGTATCATCTTTATCCATGTAATAGCGATTCCGGCATGCGATTTATTGCATTCTCACAGGGGAAGGCATGTATTCAGCCAGCTTTCCATTATCCATTTCATAGACCTGATCGCATATCTCCATGTCCTCCGCATAATGGCTTGCCATCAGAACCGTTTTACCTTCACCCTTCAATTCCTTCAGGATTGCCTTCACATCCTCGATTCCTTTTTTATCAAGACCGTTCATGGGTTCATCCAGAATAATCAGTTCAGGCTCCTCCATGATTGCCTGCGCAATCCCAAGCCGCTGCCTCATGCCAAGGGAATATTTACCAACCTTTTTATGGCTGTCAGGATCCAGTCCAACCGTCCTGATTGCCTCCTTCACCTTCTCTTTTGAAATCCGGTTTTTTATACTGGCAAGATACTGCAGGTTCTGATATGCCGTGTATTGGGACAGAAACCCGGGCGTCTCGATAATCAGCCCAAGGCTGTCCGGAAAATCCGTGTCGGCCCCGATATGCCTGCCGTTCACGATGACTGTTCCTGCTGAAGGTTTCAAAAAACCTGCGATGATCTTGAAAAGCACGGTCTTCCCCGCACCATTTTTCCCAACAATGCCATAGATCTTTCCGCTTTCCAGTTTCAGGCTGATATCATCCAGGACTTTTTCATCCCTGAAGTATTTCGTTATGCCATCGAGCTCAACTGCCTGACTCATGACCCTTTCCCCCTTAATTATTTTTTTCAAATAATACACCCCTATCCCAGAACTGAGGCACCAGGAAATAGCATTCCATGCAGACGACGAGCTGTACCGCCGAAAACAGGTATACAGCCGGATAATCCGTATCAAGGACAATCCTGCAATACATCCCGCACGTCAGTATCCCTGCCGGTAAGGAATTCGACAGGATATAGGCGCTCCCCTCAAGCAGGAGCAGGATACACGGGACAGCTGCTTTCATCCAGACCACGCCGCACGCCAGAAGGATGCTGATAAACATTGCCAGATGTATGTAGAAGACTATTATGGTTCCAAACAGATAAACGCTATGGTTGTCCGTCACGTTCTCCATAAGCAGCCATAGGAGACAGCAAAAAAGATAATGCCCCAGATTCATCAGATGACTTTCCAGGAAATAATGCTTCCACCAGCCTCGGAAGGATGGATATCTGTACATGGACAGCAGCAATGTCCTCCTGCTGTCCAGCATCACCCGGTACATCATCAGGAAGAATACGGCAAACAGGAACAGCCATCTCCCCATCTGCAATATTTCAATCTGGTCTCCTTCCCTTTCGATCCCACCCAGGACCGCAAAAATGACGCCCCTGTCCTTCACTGACCAGCACCAGGCGAAGACCGAAAATGCGGCCAGGATGGACAGCTTAAGCACAGTTTCCTTTTTTGACAGCACAAATCCACGGAACAGCATGCTACTCTTTACCCCGTGACAGATTATTAAAGTCAACATGTTTTATGATTACAGCCGATGCCGTGGTCAGGCCCGCAGCGATAAGCATAAACAACAGATAGGACTGTTCCGTGCTTACGCCAAGATTGCTGCCGATCAGGAGGACAGGCACCGACCTGGCCAGCAGCGAATACCTGATCACGACCATGAATCCTTCCTTCATGATTTCATACCCAAGAAAATGGAATGCGAACGCAGCAAGGACACCCATCACCCGGTTGGCAAACAGATTGAACACGTAAAGAATCATGGCAATGATGAGCCCATAGGCAAAACACAGCGTCCAGGTCAGTGCAAATGCCTTGAACACGGATACTTCCTTCATGAATACATGGTAAGGGAAATAGACCTCGATTCCATTGAATGCGTTTCTGTTAGTTCCCAGGTTTATGATCGCGCTGCTCCAGATATCTGCAAAATACCCATTTGCCATGCCTGGTATGATGCTTGACAGCGCAAGGATGGCGTAATAACAGATTCCCTGCAGGAGAATGTATAACAGCATACCGCCGTTCCATTTTCTCCTTGTCGTCCTGTATATCAGGAAGGTGGAATTATGATTGACAAACGGTGCCTCAGAAATAACCAGCAGCCACCCAAGGACGAGGAACATGACCGTATTATAGGTATTCCCGGATATGATGAAAGCCTCCAGGACATTCTCAGACAATCCGGCTCCCGATGAATACAGCAGGTACCCCATCGTCTGCTTTAGGATGACCACACTCCCGACGAAATACCCAAGCCAGACCCTTTTCGAATGGGACTCCAGCCTGAATTCATAGAAGCACAGCTTTATCATCGTTCCCCTTTTACCCTTCATGCGCCAGCCTCCTCATTCCCTCCCACACGGCAAAGATGACTGCAAGGATATACACCAGCTCCATCAGCGCCGACAGGGAATAGGAGCCAATATCGTCTCCCCTTACGAGATAGATAGGATTCAGGATACGGACATTATAGAGCAGGATCCACATGAGCTCATAGAGGATGAACGGGGCAATCAATGCCACATACCGGTTCCTGGACCAGACAGAGAATCCCAGCCCGGCCAGCGCCCATCCCGCACCGAAAAGGAACCCCAGTATGACCTTTCCGGTCAGTATATAGGCATCCCCGTAATTCTCAATCAAGTACTGTATGGGCGTCCCTTCATACAACCCGTTCTGCGGTATCCCATGGGTACCGGACATATATCCGATCACGCAGACCATCGCTATCGGCAGGGCAATGACAAGCCCTCCTGAAAATGCCACCGTAAGCATCCGGACGATTCCAAATTTCTTCCAGCTGATCCGCGCGCATATCATTTTCAGATAACCGCTCTGGTACTCTTCACAGAAGGCAACAGAATAGCCGAGTGTCGGGAAAATGGCTGCAAACGGTCCGAAGCCTGAAAGTGCCATTGCGTTGACGATGATCTCGTATGTGCTTACGCTCCCATCCAGGTTCGTGTTGGTCCTGATCGCATGCAGGAAGATTCCGCACAGCACCGCCATGGCGATCCAAAAGCCCCTGGCCTTTATTGCCCTTGCCAGATCCTGCTGAAAATAATCCATCGTCTTCCGCCTCACACTGCTGTCTTTACTGCATCTGCTCAATAGACCCGTCGACCGCGTTGATGCAGATATCCGTCGGTATGTTGTTATCCATCGCGATAGCTGACATTTCCGACTCGACCAGCTGTTCCTCGGGGATGAAGAATCTCCATACAGGAGTCAGAGCAGCGTTTTTCCAATCGTCCGTCTTCGCAAGGTAGACAAGGCCGCATTTTGGGAAGATGATCTTGCTGTTGCAGGCAATCTTCCCACTGGCGATATCCGTCTCCAGTACCGACAGAGCCTGTCCGAGTTTCAGGCAATTCTGTTCCTGTCCTTCCGAGTCCTCTTTCCACACCAGGTTCGTCGCCTCTATCTTCGCGATTCCTTCCTGTCCCATGACAGCTATGCCGATCGAATCGATCGTATCATCGGTATTTGATTCCCGGTCATTGATGGCCAGCGGGATCCCCTTAATCGCGGAGGAAAAGGTCAGTTCATAGTATCCGTTCCCATTACCATCAGAGACATTTTTCGAGTTCGTGATAACGATGTCCATCCCGGCAATATCGGAAATGGTATCCGTCAATTGTCCGCATGCCGCCTTCAGCGTATATTGATCCGACAGATCGCCGCTCCCTGTTTTACCGCCGTTTGAATCGACCAGGTTATACTTGCTGATCAGCACGCTGTCAGAATAGTAAAAACCTGAATCCGTACTGCTGGTGAATCTCTTTGTATGGTCCTTGTCCGTATAGTTCAGATGCTGTGTAGATGGCATCCCGACAGTTGCCGCGCTTTCGCCGCTCTGTTTTACATCCCCGCTGCCGGCATCTTCTGAAGACTCGACCATTTCATTTCCGAACAGGATCTTGTTTATCTGTTCCTTATCAAGGGCTGCTGGATCCGGTTCCGCCTTTACATCACATACGCTTTCCACATCATAGTTACCTATATCCGCATCAATATTAAGTGTTTTATCGCCTTCGCCAAGGCTGCAGGTGCAATGATAGCCATTTGCTCCCTTCGAGATATACTGTTCCAGGTTCTTCAGACTTTCCACCGCTCCTTGGGTACCACTGCTGCCATCACTGACGGCATAATTCACCCCGCTGACCTGCTGTGACTTCGGAACCTTTGCACACCCCAGACATAGACCTGCTGAAAGACTAAACGCAGCCGATAAAACAATGATCTTTTTCAATTTGTGCACTCCCTGTTGATTTTCTAAGAGTCTTAATGCCTATAATAAATGCCTCATCAAATCGCCTTTAATTCATATAACGTTCAGAAAGGATACTATGTGACATTCTTTTTAATTTATCAACATGTCCAAATCCGCATTGGAGCCAATTGAAGCCAACCATAACAAGATTTGTTATCGGAACCAAAAAACCGGGAAGCATTCTCTGCCTCTCGGTTCAATAGCATCATTATTATTAAGAAAATAACGGCCCAGACTTATAATTTGTGACATACTAATAGGGAAATTTTCTCGATTTATCGTTGAATCAAGACTATTCCGGAAAAAGAATCTCGGCGACTGCCGACAGGAAAAAAGAAAAAAGCATTAGGTAAAACATTAGGTAAATTACAAAAGGCTTTCCGGATCATCTCCGAAAAGCCTTTATTTCTGCGGTTTCCCGCCGTCGATGCGACTGGATTCGAACCAGCGGCCTCTGCGCTTTGACCGACTGCTGTTTTGCCCGAATCTATAGGCTTTTTTTACAACCAGAAGAACCAGTTAGTCAATGTTATTTTTAGTTAGTCAATGACGTCAATTCCGATAGGTTCCCGCCGTTATGGAGTCTTCCCGTCGCAGCTTCAAGCAGTGCTCTGCGTTCATTTTCCGTTGCGACATCATACGTGTAATATCGGTCATTCACATCTTCTGTATGGCCGAGCAGTGCCGCAGCTGTGGCTGTTGAAGCGCCAATTGATTTCATCTCACTGTTCAGAGTCCGGCGGAAAGCATGAACACCCTTTGCATTGATTCCCACCTGCTTGCATTTGTTTTTCAGGCAGGAATTGATCAGATTCGTATGGATCCGTCCTGTTGCATCCGAAAATACCCATTCACTCTCGAAACCATACTTCATTTCCGCTGCCTTGACACGCTCCAGGACATCCTTCATTTCCGCTGTGATAGGCATCTCACGGATAAGCCAGTTCTTCGTATGTTCAACGATCTCATAGACCTTCCTGGCCTCATTGAACCTTTCAAATCTGCAGATGCGGATTCGTCCGTCATGAATATCCGTCCACTTCAGACCGGCCACCTCGCCTACCCTCATGCCCGTGTAGCTTGCAAATTCGACGGCATAGGGTGTGATATATCGCGGCTTCTTCAAGTAATCCTGGTATATCTGGCTGAACAGCAGATTCATCTCTTCCGGACTGACGATTCTTTCACGCGGATCCGTTTCGCTTTCGGTGCAATGATGGTAGAAATCTTTTGCCTTCAGGAATTCGGTAGGATCCTCTTCGATGATTCCTTCTTTCCTTGCATTGAAAATAACCCGGGAAATATAACTGAACATCGTCTTTACCGCCTTCCTGCAAAGCACGAGTTCTTTCGTGCGGCTGATGAGGAAAATCCTGACCTCCTTCTCATGAATGCCATGGATATCCATCCTTGAGAAATCAGTGCCCTGGAAAAATCGTTTCCAATCATCCTTGTACCGGCATATGGTATTATCCGATACATCAAGATCCTGCACTTTTCTCCACAGGTTCCATGCTTCACGGAAAGTGGCGTTCTGCTTTTGGATTCCGGAATAGGCCTCATAGATAACTTCATCGATAGCCTCTTCGCTGTTTCTCCTTACCTGTCGCCGTCCGCGCTTTGAATTCGTATCGGGGATATTGACATACCAATACCTGCCATCCCTGGATTGCCACTTGCTTTGCCCGTGCTGCTTCAGTATCTCCTTTCTTTTCATAGAATCAACCGTTTTGTACAGGTCTTCCGTATTGATTATACCGCGATCAAAGGCATCAGCGATAGTTATAAGCAAATTATTCTGTTTTTCTTCCATCGCCGACTGCCTCCTTTCCTGTTCACAGCTCAACTGAGTTTCCGCTGACAGCCATTTGCATGGGTGCGCCGCACCCATGCAGATCTTTATTAACGATGAGGCTCCTTTGCCTCCCACCTGAAGTCTTTCAGCACACCTGCTTCATCAAGATATTCCTGCCGCAGTTTCTCTTTTGCTTCTCCATCCGGTGCAATTTTGTACTGGTGATATATGTCCCTGCGACTCATTTCCCGGATCTTCTTCCCAAGGGCTCTTTTGATTTCTGCTTCCGCTTCCCGGTTCTCCTGCCCCAGCAGGAACCATTTCACGATCATGCCGAATAATTCAACGGATATCTTTATGCTCTTCTGCTGCATTTCCATGCCCTTTCTTTTTTAAGGCTGCAAGATGATCCAGTCTATGGAACAGGTCATCTTGCAATGTTGTCGGCTTTCTAAAGCATCCAATACCACTTGTTGCCAACCTTGGTGGCATCTGCATTTATTTCCGACTTTGCCTTGCGGAGCGTCCTTGACCGAATGCCCTGTTTGTCAGCCAGATCCGCGATTTCAGTTTCAGCCTTCTGGCCGTTCGCCAGGACTTCCATCAGGAACTCTTTCGCTTCCTTCAACTTCTTTCCCTTCGGTTCGCCCATGAGCAGCTCGTCTACCGTGATCTCATATTCGCCGATCCATTCGAATCCTCTTTCCCTGCTGAGGCGGAACGCGATCGGCGTGCTTTCCGGTGCCAGCGAGCTCTTCACCTGGCATACCACCCGGATCTCAGGATCGTCTTTAACCCTTCCCACCAGGATGACGCTCCTGGCAGCTGCCTGAAAATCGATAGACCCCAATCCGCGATATGCGGCATTCCCCGCACCCATGCATTTGTTCATATGACCAATCAGCACGATGGCGCAGCCATATTTCTCAGCCAGGCCTGCCAGGTGTTTCATAACCGGCCGGATCTCATTTGCCCGGTTAATGTCTACCTGTGCACCCAAATAGCCCTGGATCGGATCCAGGACTACGAGGCTGGCATCTGTCTTCTCAAGTGCGGCCTCCAGCCTGGAATCCATCATCGTAAGCGCCCGGTCCGTATCATCGATCACTAGGACCTTTGAGCAGTCCGCACCGGCGGCGACGAGCCGCGGCTTGATCGTGTCGGCAAGGCCGTCCTCCGCCGTCTGGTAAAGCACGGTCATTGATTTACAGGTCTCCGTATCCTCTTCACTTTCATCCGTCCAGTTTTCTTTCCTCCCGGCAGTCAGCGGCTCGCCCTTCGTCATCGCGGCGATTAGATACAGCATCATCGTCGTCTTGCCCTCTCCCGGATTCCCTTCGATGATCGTGACCTTCCGGAAGGCGATAAACGGCTTCATCAGCCATCGCACCTTCTCGGTTTCGATATCCTCCATGTTAATAAGCTTCAGTTCCTCTTTCTGCATCTGCGCTCTCCTTTCTTTTCTTGTCAAATATGATTCCCCCCTCTGAAGCACAGGCGAAAAAAAAGCGGGCTGTGTTAACCTCGAAGTGATTTTCTTTAATTTTTCATACAAAAAAAGCAGGGACCATTCCCTGCCTCGAACTGCTGCCTGTTCCGTTAATCATATCTTCCCGAAGTATAAAAGCGATGTGCGGACCATTAAGTCATGCGAAAACGAGATGCCAAAAACCAGACTTCTCCTGCCAGACTTTCACTGCTATGCCACCTATGAAAAATGACTGCCTGGGGTCATCATTTTGTGAACACCGGCTTCTCATTTCCAGACCTGCCCATCTTCCGCAGAAGAAATGCACCAGGTTGAAATTCTTCCATGCTGTTTTCACTTTTCCGATTTGCATGCTTCCATTTTTTGACCTTCTCTTTTCCGCCGGGTGCCAGGGGGAAGCCCCCTGGGACGGACTTCTGCATAACGGACGTTTACGTTATGCGTATCTTGCAATAAACAGAAATAGCCATTTTTTAGGAAGTGGCATTTTCAATTGCCCAGAATGGACAGGTCAATTTCCGGAGGTTACTTTTTTCAAGTACCAGACAAGAGTATCGTCATTTTTAGTCCTCTGAATTTTCAATTCCTGCAAAACATTATCCTTGAATCTGCTCTCTTTAACAGATCTTTTTTATCATCTGGTTTTGGATAAACTTCCCGAACGGCCGATTTAAAACTCCCGCCGCAATTCCGATCAGCCACCAGTATCTCATACCGAAAACAAACCATGCCAAATTCATAACGGCTGCAGCAATCACCCAGTAGAGGATATTGCAGATGGCGGATTTCCGGTTCATTTTCCTGATAGGATCAATACCGTCCTGGAAACGGTGAGGGGCTTCCTCAATGAACTTAGCCGCACCGGCCGGGCCGCTGCAGCTTCGGAAATCACGGCTGTACTCTTCCGCGGCAGCAGCATACTTTTTGTCCTGCAGAATGTCCTGCACAGCACTGCGGATACCTTCAGCGGAATCTTCCTTCAGCAGCAGCCCTGCACCGATTTCGACCGTGCGGCGGGCGACAGCATGCTGTTCATTTGTCTGAGGATAAAGGATCATCGGCACCGCCATGAAAAGGCTCTCCGAGGCGCTGTTCATCCCGCAGTGCGTAAGGAAGACGTCTGTCCTGGAAAGCACATCCAGCTGATTGACAGATGGGCAGACCTGAAAATTCTCCGGGAGAGGACCGAGTCTTTCCGGATCAATATTTTTTCCGCAGGAAATAATCACATCCGCCTCAGCGCCTTTAAGGGCCTCAATGCATCGTTCATAGAAATCCGGGCGGTCATTGATCACTGTCCCAAGGGAAATGTAAACCAGCGGGCGTGTTTTCCTGTCATGCTGTCTTGCCGCATCTGCATAGGTTCCTGCAAAAAGAGAAGGCCCGACAAAAGCATAATGATCGGAAAAGCTCTGTGCATATGGCTGAAACTTACGCGAGGTATAAACAATTGAATCTGTATCATTCCCGCTCTGTACAAGAGCCAGTGCGCTTTTGACATGATAGCCATAGGGTTCCAGTTTTTTCAGTTCCCGAGAGATCTTCGGAAGTCCGAAGACCATATCCGCTGTTTCTCCCGGGCTGTTCTTCATATACTGCGAAGAAAGCTGATTGAAGGCGAACGTGCTCGTGGATACAACCATTGGGATTTTGTACTTCCACGCTGTCAGCTTTCCCCAGAAGCAGACGGAATCCGTGTAAATGATATCCGGAGGAAATGCAGTCATTTCCTCCGCCAGAAATGTATCCATATTACGCGTGGTGCGGATATCCTGAATCGTCATCTCGGTCGTGGAAACATTCTTGATTTTCAGCATCTGGCCGGGATCCAGAACCGGCAGGAAACGGTCGCAGCTGATAAATTCAGCGCCCGTCTTTTCAATCTTATCCCGAAACTCATCAAAGGAATAAAAGCGCACCTGATTGCCGCGTTTCGTCAGTTCCGTTATGACCGGCAGCATCGGATTCGTATGCCCATGGGCAGGGATACAGAAACAGTCGATGCGCTTCATGACCTGTCTCCCTTTTCCTCACGAAAGGCAGTATCCATCAATTCAGAAAAGGCACCTTTGGGCGGAATCGCGATGCCTTTATTTTCATCTCCCAGAAGGAGAAGCGTGTCCCCGGGATGAATGTCAAATACATCTCTTGCCTGCTTGGGAATTACAATCTGTCCCTTTTCACCGACTGTTGCCGTCCATGCATATTTTCCTTTTGGGGCATTCATTGAGTTTTCTCCTTAAGTATGATTTGTTATACTTATCATACTAATTATGAGACGACCTGTCAAGCAGGGATACATGCAAAATGCTAATTCTTGACTTCCAGTGAGAGCTAACACTCAAAGAAAATATGTGGCCTGAGCAGCCCGGAAAATCAGCATTTCTCTTGATTTTCCGGGCTATTTTTATGTTAACTTCCAGTAAATTTTACGCCTAAACATTTTTTAAACATAAAAAAGCCCGGAATTATGCGATTTTGTTGCATGATCCCGGGCTTTGTGCTATACTTTACATAGGCGTAAATACGCCTATGAATGGAGATGCTATGTACCTGGACTTTTTGGTAAAAATACCCAATTCAAATGGGAAGATCACTTATCGCAAGAAGAATGATGTCGATTATGTTTACTATGAATATGACCGTTCCTATGACAAAGAGACCCAGAAAACCAACCCCAGGAGATCGACCATAGGAAAGAGATCAGAAGAAGATCGGACAAAGATGCAGCCGAACGAGAACTATCTCAAGTTCTTTCCTGATGAAGAGATCCCGGAGACCATGGACAGGACAAGGAGGAGCAGCTGCCTGAGGATAGGATCCTGGCTCGTGATAAGGAAGATCATTGAGGAATATAAGCTCACAGATATTCTTGAGAAGTATGTGAGCAAAAAAGACGTGGGCCTGATCCTTGATCTTGCTGCATACAGCATTATCACTGAAGATAATGCAGGACAGTATTATCCTGATTACGCTTATGATCACCCGCTCTTTTCCAATAGCATGCATATATACAGTGATTCAAAAGTGTCAGATCTTCTTCAGAGCCTCACTGATGAAATGAGCGTCGGATTTCTGAATGACTGGAACTCCGGCCGTGACCACAGGGAGAAGATATATATATCCTATGACTCTACAAATAAGAACTGCCAGGCCGGAGACTTGGAGATCGTAGAGTTCGGACATCCAAAGACGGACTGCGGCCTGCCCGTATTCAACTATGCCATAGCATATGACACGCATAATAAGGAACCTCTGTTTTATGAGAAGTATCCCGGAAGCATCAACGATGTATCGCAATTACAGATAATGACGGATAAGGCTTCGGGGTTCGGGTATAAGAATATCGGCTTTATCCTCGACAGGGGATATTTCAGCAGATCTAACATAAGAGAACTGGATAAGCATGGATATTCATTTGTGATCATGGTCAAGGGCATGTATGATCTGGTCAGTTCCCTAGTATTGGAACAAAAAGGGACATTTGAGAATAAATGGGCCAGACACATAGATGAATATGATGTGTATGGAACGACTGTCAGAAGAAAAATGTTCGAGACGGATGAGAAGGACAGATATTTCCATATTTATCACAGCATTGCCATGGAAAGCAGTGAACGTACGCTCCTCGCAAAGAAGCTCCGTCAGATGAAGTCATATATGAAACGCCATACTAATGAAGCCATAAGTTTTGGCCCGGGATTCAGTAAATATTTTGAATTACATTACAATGACAGGAATGAAGTGTTCCAGTTCGCGGAAGACCGTACATCTGTGATCGAAAGAGAGAATGACCTGAGCGGATATTTCTGCATAATAAGCTCTGACAAAATGAATGCGAAAGAAGCATTGAGGCAGTATAAGAGCAGGGACACATCTGAGAAGCTGTTCCGGGGAGATAAATCTTATCTTGGTGACAAGAGCCTCAGGGTCTACGGAGACTCGGCAGCGGAATCAAAGATCTTTATAGAATTCCTGGCTCTTATAATACGTAACCGTATCTACAATTATCTGTGCGATGAGATGAGAGAGCTTGACAAACATCCTAACTATATGACAGTGCCGGCAGCGCTGAAGGAACTGGACAAGATAGAGATGGTAAGGCTGACTGATAATAAATACCGGCTGGATCATGCGGTAACAGCGACACAAAAGGTCATTCTGAAGTCATTTGGAATGGACGCAAATGTGATAAGACATCATGCAGATAAAATAAGCCAGATCCTGAAGGAGGCAAAGTAAATGGCAGGAAAAAGAAATAAAGGACCTGTAGAGGATGCCATGGAACAACAGATAGAAAAAGCACAGAACAGAGTGATCAGAACAAAAGCAGCTCACGATACGGCAGTTTACGCACTGCAGAAGCTGCTGGATAAACGGGATGCAAGAAGGAAAGATGAGCTTTGGGGCGCAATCGTAAAGAGCCAAAGATCATACGAGGATATCATGAAATACATAAGCGCGGAGACAGATGAGGCTACAGAATAAGGATCCATGACAATATCTGTGTTTTGTGCAACTTGTACAGATGAGAATCTTTAGGCGTAAAAACTTAGGAAGTTAACATTGACAAAGGTCTTGCAAATTAATACGCATGATGTATAATGAAAATATCATAAAATGATTACAATATAATCACTATTAAACCAATAATAAATCAAACAAGGAGGCTCAATTATGAAAATTGCTTTTGGCGTTGATCCGGGAGGATTAGATCTGAGAGAAAGTATCTTGAACCATTTGAAAGAAAATGGATACGAAATTGATGAAGTGGGTTCTACTGATGCTGATCATATTGTTCCATATATGATCGTCGGACGTAATGCGGCAATAAAAGTAGTCAGCGGTGAATGCCAATTTGGGATTGTCGTCTGCGGCACTGGCGTTGGCATCAGTATTGCGACAAATAAAAATAAAGGTGCGCGCTGTGCGTTGGTTGACAATATATGGGTTGCCCGTGACAGCCGTGTCGTTAATGATGCAAATATCATAGCACTTGGCGGTTCAACGACAAGTCCGCGCATGGCAAATGAATTTATTGATACATTTTTAAACACGAAGTGGGGAGAAGGACTTCCGCAGTTCCGTGTAGACCGTATTAAAAGCGGTGCTAAGAATCTTGCTGATTATGAAGACGAGCAGTTCGGGAAATAGGCCTTATTTTTGAGTTGGATAAAGAGGAGATTTGAACATGAAAATGATGAAGGCCCTGGTTTATGAAAAAGCAGGAAGAGCGAATGCCAGTATCAAAATGGTTCCTTATCCGGTATGCGGAGAAAATGACGTTATTATCAAGGTGATGTCTTGCGGAATCTGCAAATGGGCAGAATGGAGCCATGATAACAATGGCACATCTTTGGCAAAATATCCTGTCACAAATGGACATGAATTCGCCGGCTATGTAGCGGAAGCCGGGAAAAATGTCAGTGATTTCAAAGTGGGCGATCATGTAACGGCAGATAATGCCATTCCGTGCGGTCATTGCTGGTACTGCAAAAACGGGAAACCGCTTTTATGTGAAAACTTTGGATCCCTGGGGCACAATATCAATGGCGGTTTTGCCCAGTATCTGGTTATACGACAGGATAATGTTGTAAAACTTCCTGAAGATATGCCTTTTGACGAAGCGTGCATAGCGGAACCGGTTGCCTGCGCGATTGAGGCACTTGACCGGGCGGATATCAAACCGGGCGAGAAGGTCATTGTCAGCGGAATGGGGCCGCACGGCTTGATTCTGGCTCAGCTCTGCCATTATTCAAGCGCGATGAAATCGCTGGCTGTCGGGCTGGTGGAAGAAAGGCTGAACTGGCTGAAAGAAGACGGCGTGCATACCCTTCTGATTGACCGAAATGATCAGGAAGCAAACCTGAAGAAACTCCGGGCAGAGTTCCCGGACGGTGTTGATGCTGTAATCGATACTTCAGGTGCCTGGAATCTTGTTGAAACAGAAATCGGGATATTGAAAAAAGGCGGGCGTTTCGTCCAGTACGGGGCGTATCACAGGCCAATATCTCTTGAAGATCCTACGGCTTTTTTAAATAGCCTGCATTTTAATAATCAGTCCTATATCGGGGTCAGCTGTCAGGTTCATAATTTCCCGAGAGCCGTTGAATATATGGCGACAGGAAAATGCAAGGTTAAACGTATCGTAACACATACATTCGATCTTGACGATTATTTTAAGGCATTGGATACCAATATGAATGATAAATCAACTCTGAAGGTCATCATTCATCCGAACGGCGATCCGCAGGCTCCTCAGGATCTGTAGGGAGAACTTGGATATGAAAATGTATGTCCTTGATAATGGCGTGATCCGGATGGATACGGATGAGCGTGTTACAGGAGGAGAATCTGCGTCGATACCCATTCATAGTTTCCTTTTCGAAACTCCTCAGGGGTATTTGCTGTTCGACTCCGGCTGTGACCCTGAAGGAATGAGTGGGGTCTGGCCGGGAGCAATGAGAAAGAATCCCTATCTTCCCGGTTTTCACGGAACTGTTCCTGAAAGACTGAATGATCTGGGAATCAATCCGAAAGACATCCGTTTTGCCGTTATGTCCCATTTGCATATCGATCATGCAGGCTGCCTGAAGTTTTTTACTGATGCGGAGGTTTTTGTGAACAGAGAGGAATTCCGCAGAGTAATGCAGGACTATGCCGAAGAGCGCATGAATGGGTTTCATTTGAAATCAGATGTGGATAACTGGCTGAAGGCCGGGATTCACTGGAACTTCATCAATGAGGAACAGAGCAGTTTTGATCTGATGCCAGGCATCAGGATTCTGAACTTTGGGCCGGGTCATTCTTATGGCATGCTGGGAATTGAAGCAACCCTGAGCAAGGGCAGAAAATTTCTTTTGGTATCAGATGCCATTTATGCAAAGTCTAATATCGGACCGCCTGTTCAGGTTCCTGGCATAGTCTGTGATCCGGAAGGTTATAAGAAAACGGTTCATCGCATTTTGGAAATCAGTCGAACGGAAAACGCGAAGGTACTTTTTGGCCATGACAGCGGCCAGTTTGCTGCCCTGACAAAATCGGACCGTGGATTCTATGAATGAAAGGAAGGGAAAAGAATGAAGAATCAGGCAATGGTGATGACAGATGTAAGAAAATTCGAACTCCAGGATATACCGATGCCGAAAATCGGGGCAGATGAGATCGGCGTTCAAATTAAGAGCATCGGTATCTGCGGATCGGATATGGGCTTTTTTGACGGAAAGGCCTTTTCAATTTTCCCGAATTCTCTTCCTTTTGTTCTTGGCCATGAGGCCGCCGGACAGGTTTATGAAGTCGGAAGCGAAGTGACGGATTTCAAGCCGGGTGACAGAGTTGCACTGGAACCGGGTATACCGTGCGGAAAGTGCGAGTACTGTCAGACAGGGAGATACAATCTCTGCAGTCATGTGAAATTCCTGGCTACACCTCCATATGAAGGAGCCATGAAGCGCTATATAAGTTACCCGGCTTTCAAGGCATACAAGATCCCGGATTGTATGTCTTATACAGCAGGAGCCCTTTGCGAACCTCTGTCTGTAGGTATTCATGCAGTGCAGAGAGGAAGGGTTTCTGTCGGTAAGACAGTTACGATTCTCGGCGGCGGCTGCATCGGCATGAGTACTCTTCTTGCGGCAAAAGCATGGGGAGCATCCCGCATTATTGTCTGTGACCTGTTTGACAGCCATTTGGAAAAAGCAGAAAAACTGGGTGCTACGGATGTAATCAATTCAAAGAACGAAGATGCGGTAAAAAAAATCATGGAACTGACGGACGGAATCGGGACAGATGTCGTTTTTGAAACAGCCGGAAACGCCATAACGGCTGCGCAGACAAGTTATATTGTAAGAAATGGCGGCACGATTGTCATGGTCGGAAATATCATGAATGATGTTCCGTTCAGCTTCCGCCAGATTTACAGAAAAGAAGCTGAAGTCAGAGGCGTATTCCGTTATGCCAATACTTATCCGGTTGCCATACAGGCTATTTCCACAGAAAGAATCAAGGTGGAAGATATTGTATCTGCTGTTTTTCCGTTTGAGAAATCTCAGGAAGCATTTGCCGAGGCAATCGATAACAAGGTTAATTGTGTCAAAGCGGTTATTACAATCGATGACTGAGGAAAGGAGAATCGGAATGGACAAAGGAGAAATCAGACAGCTTGAAGAAACAGCTTATGAATGCCGGAAAAAGATACTGCGTATGTGCAAAGCCCATCAGGCAGGGCATCTGGGAGGCGCTTTTTCCTGCATGGATATCGTGACGGCGCTTTATTTTCATTCACTGAAAGTTGATCCTCAGAATCCGAAAATGGAAGATAGGGATCGTTTCATTCTGTCTGCAGGTCATAAATGTCTGGCCCAGTATTCAGCACTCTGCCATAAAGGTTTCTTTCCGGAAGAACTTTTGGATACCTACGGCTGCCTGAACTGCAGGATGCCGGGACACCCGGATATGAAAAAACTTCCGGGTATCGAAGCAAACACGGGCGCACTTGGACACGGCCTTTCCATTGCCTGCGGCATGGCTCTCGGGCTTAGGAAAAAGGGACTGAAATCCCGCGTGTATACAATTATGGGTGACGGTGAACTCGCGGAGGGCACCAACTGGGAAGGCGCTGCCATTGCGGCACATTACAAGCTGGATCATTTGACGGTCGTTGTTGACAATAATGGCCTGCAGATTGGCGGGGATGTTACGAAACTGATGAATTACCAGCCAATAGAAGATCACTTCAAAGGTTTTGGCTGGGCTGTCAGAAAAATTGATGGCCATAATATGGAAGAAATCGTCAGTACACTGGATTCCCTTCCGTTCGAAGAAGGAAAACCGTCTCTGATCGTTGCGAGGACCACTAAAGGGAAAGGCTTCTCAAAAGCGGAAAATGTTGCAAAGTATCATTTCTGGGCACCGGCTCCGGGTGAAATGGAGCTGGCTGAGAAAGAAAATGAAGAAGAACTGGAGGCGATCAGAAATGGGTGAGAAGAAGAGTTTTAAGAAAGCCTTGAATGACTGCCTGAATGAGGCAGCTTCCCAGGATGAAAGCATCGTTCTTATTTCCGCTGACAGCGGACCAAATTCCGGTTTCAAGGAATTCATTATGGATCATCCGGATCGCTACTTCGAATGCGGGATTGCTGAGGCAGCCGCGGAAAGCGTTGCCTCAGGTCTTGCAACCTGCGGATTCAAGCCGATTTTCTGCGCGCCTTCACCATTTGCCGCAGGACGTGCCTATGAATTCTTCCGCATCGACATTGGCTATATGAGGCAGAATGTCAAAATTATAGGACGCAATTCCGGCTTCAGTTATAACGATCTCGGACCGACGCATTACGGCCTGGATGATATCGCCTTGGTACGGGAAATTCCGGAAGTTGTGATATTCGCACCGCAGGATAGCGATGAGATGGAAGGATGCTTCAGGGAAATGCTTAATGTAAAAGGCCCGGTTTACATGCGAGTCCATAATAATGCCCTTCCGGTTCCGGAAAAGAAAAGGGAATTTGATCCGTATAAAGCGGTCGTGTATGAAGAAGGCAGCGATATCAGCATTATTTCCATGGGAAATGAAACAGAGCAGGTATGGAAGGCTTTGGATGCCATCAAGGCTGCAGGCATCAAACCTACAGTCATCGGTATGCATACACTGAGTCCGATTGATAAGGATGCTATCCGCCTGGCAGCCAGGACAGGAAAAATCGTTACTGTAGAGGAACATTTCCTGAACGGAGGCCTCGGATCGATTGTTGCAGAGGTATGCGCGGATGAGTGCCCTACGAAAATGAAACGGATAGCAGTGCCGAATATTTACTGCACATCAGGCCCCTATGAGGAACTGACTCATCTCTACGGACTGAACCCGGAAGGAATTGCCGACACGGTTATCAACTTTGCAAAGGAGAAATCATGCAGCTGTTCTGTGTGAAACCAAAAATCGATTATTATGAAACATTCGCGGATTTTGCAAAAGATTTCTGTATCCGGTCAACAGATCTTCTCCTGACGGAAAAACTGATATATGATTTGTTTGCAAAAGATCTTCAGCTTCCCTGCCATGTCCTGCTTCGTGACGATTACGATATGGGGGAGCCGAAAGAAGAGTTCATTGATCAAATGCTCAAAGATCTGAGAAGTGTAAAAATTGATCGGATCATTGCCGTGGGAGGCGGTTCCGTCATCGATACAGCGAAGGTCATGTCAGTCAGAAATGCCTATCCGGTCGCGAATCTTATGAAAGGAAAAACCCCGGTAATTATTGAAAAGGAACTGGTCGTCATTCCATCTACCTGCGGTACAGGATCGGAAGTGACATTCGGCGGTATTGTCACGATGAAGGAGAACGGTCTCAAGACAGCCATCATGGATGAGAAAATGAGCTCCAGCCATGCAGTCCTGATTCCGGAAGTGATCAAAGGGCTGCCTCTGAAGGTTTTTACCCACTGCTCCATCGATGCCCTTGGGCATTCAATGGAATCTTATGTTTCAGCCACAAGGGGAAATGAATTCTCCCGCGCCATGGGCGGACAGGCAGTCAGCATGATTCTCGATGGATACGCAGATATGATTGTAAATGGACCGGATTACCGGCAGAATATCCTGAAAAAATTTATTCAGGCCAGCTGCATGGGCGGTATGGCGGTCAACAACGGAGGAGCAGGGCCGGTTCATGCACTTGCGTATCCGCTGGGCGAAGTCTGCCATATGTCCCATGGCGAATCAATTTATCAGTTCCTCACAGCCGTATTTGAGTTTTATCAAAAGTCGCTGCAAGGGGATCCGGTTTTTGAAAGACTCGTTGAAATCATCAGCGTTCCATTAAAAAAAGCCGGACTTTTTACATCACATGAGGAAGTCTTTACGCGGATGGAAATCATGATGAATAAGGTTTATCCCTCACGCCCGCTGCATGAAGCGGGGATGAAGGAATCGGATATCGAACCGTTTGCCGACAGCATTATGAAGAACAAGCAGCGTCTGATCGTGGCAAGTCCGGTTTCGTTCACTAAAGACGATGCAATCATGATCTATAGAAAGCGCTTCTAGGATAATCGTATAAATCATTTAAATCCGCTGCAGCAGATTTTGATTACCGCAGCGGATTTTTGTTGTGTACCTGGAGTCACATGTTTGCAAAACGGAAAAAGCAATCAGTCGTTTGGATGAATGATGATTTTCATAGTGCCGGAATCATTTAAAACTCTGTCTAACGCTTCAAAATACCGATCCAATGGGTATACAGCATCGATAATTGCCGAAGTATCTACTTTTTTCTGCTCCATATATTTTACGCATTCGCCGAAATTGTTCATTTGGAGTGGAGCACTAGTGATTTTAAGCCCTTTTCGGATCATAAGTCCCGGATCGACTTTAAAGGTTTTTGGCTCGAAATAGAAAAATGAATAGATGACAAGCCGGCCACCGGGTGCAAGAAGAGGAAAGATGCTTTCAAGAAGCGGTCCGTCATCACCAATGGCATCGATGATGACATCAATGCCATGCGGAAACATTTTTTTCAGAAGGGATTCATGCACCGAGAAATCATCAGGATTGACCAAAACAGTTTCTACGCCGTAAGGAATAATGCGATCGAGCTTGGACTGGACACAATCAAGAGAAACGATACGTCCTGCCTGAGAGTGTTTCATTAACTGGGCAATCAGATTTCCGCTTGACCCGCAACCCAGAATGACTACGTTCTCACCATAGTTTAATTCGGCATTCTTTACACTGCTCGTACAACAATTGACAAGTTCAGTCATACAGGCTTTGTCGAAACTCAAGTCTTTAGAAAATGGGAAGACTTTTTCAGCCTTGCATAGGATATATTGAGCAAACCCTCCCTGCATATTGTGACCCTGACAGCTGTAGTGCTCACACATAGCGGGTTTGCCAATCTTACAGGGATAACAAGTGCCGCATGGGTAAGCATTATCGGCGGTAATGTAATCGCCTTCTTTTATTGTTGCGACATTTTTACCTACCTGGGCTGCAACACCTGCGAACTCATGTCCGGGAGTAGCCGGATAAACACCAAGAAGTGATCCGTTTCGGTCATGACTGCTTTCTGCTGGTTTACAGATCGCACATGACATTACTTTCATTAAAACATCGCCATCTCCGCAGACGGGGATAGGTATTTCTTTTACATGCCCATTTATACGTCCCGGTTTATCGTATACAACTGCTTTCATCATTGCCAATTCGTTTCACCTCCGATTAGCTCCGCGATCTCTGCAAAGCTATGATTTAATTAATGATGCATCAATAAATCATAAAATAATCATAATATGATATGATTATAACTGACATGTGAATGAATTTCAATGACCATATAGATATAAATTGTCTTCAAACTTTTGTACATATTTTTTGCATTTATTTATATTACATGAATATAGCATCTATATTTGTGGAATTTTCTGAAAACGTGTCGAGGAAGTAACTGTTAAAATCGTTTTACAGTACTTTATAGAGGTCAATGATTATTAGCCAATAAATAATCAATAGTTGACAATATAATGATTATATGATAGCATAAAAACACATAAAAAGTGACTTAAAATGCTTGCAATAACGATAAAAATGCTCGAAATTAAGGAGGAAAGAATTTGAAAAACTATAAAGAAACCGAAAAATATGCCTTACAAATCCGTATTGAGGCTATCAATATGATGTATAAACATGGGTTCGGCCATGTTGGCGGTTCTCTTTCCATCGCAGATGCGATAGCAGTTCTTTATCAGGATCAAATGAAATATAATCCCCAGAACCCGAAATGGGATGGCCGCGATTATTTAGTCATGTCTAAAGGCCACTGTGGGCCGGCATTATATTCTGCTCTGGCGCTGAAGGGATTTTTCCCGGTTGAGGAGCTTCTGACAATCAATAATATTGGTACACGGCTTCCAAGCCATTGCGATAAGAACAAGACGCCAGGTATCGATATGACAACCGGATCTTTGGGTCAGGGTGTCTCGTGTGCACTTGGAATGGCTATTGGCTTAAAAATCCAGGGGAAGGATAATATAGTATATTCCATTATCGGCGATGGGGAATCACAGGAGGGGCAGGTTTGGGAGACTTTGATGATTGCCCCTAATAAGAAAATAAAGAATTTCATCATCCTGCAGGATAATAATAAACAGCAACTGGATGGATTTACGGATGATATTTCTCCTTTAGGCGATATGCGCCAAAAGGCGGAAGATTTCGGATGGTTTGCATTGAGTGTTGACGGGCATGATGTGGAAGCAATTAATGATGCGATTGAACAATGCAAAAAATCGGAAAAACCGGGATTCATTGTTTTAAATACAATTAAAGGAAAAGGCTGGCCGGCAATTGAAGGCGCAGATGGAAACCATGCGTTCCGTACGCCGTTCTTCCTTGCAAAAGGTGCTGACGATGTTCTTGCAAGTCTCCGTAAAGAGCTTGCTGAAATGTAAGGAGGGAGTGCAGAACGATGGCGAAAATAATAAAAGAAAAAATTGAAGATATTGAATTGACCAGAGCTTTTCGCGATGAAATGATTGAACTGGCGCGAACAAATCCGGCGATTGCTGCCGTGGAAGCTGATGTAGGGAATTGTGCCTATGGACCGAATTTCAAAAAGGAATTTCCGGACCGCTATTATGATCTGGGTATCTGCGAACAGTCCATGTCCAGTATTGCGGCTGGGATGTCAGCTGTCGGAATGATTCCTTTTGCTCATTCATTCGCGGTTTTTGCATCTCGTCGGATGTGCGATCAGAACTATATTTCCTGCGCTTATGCACAGAATAACGTGAAAATCGTGGCATCTGCGCCGGGCATTTCATCAGGTGAAAATGGCGGAACTCACCACGCAAATGAAGATATCGCGCTTATGCGACCGATAACGAATATCAAAATCATGGAACCTGCGGATAGCACAGCCATGAAATGGGCCGTAAAGAATGCAGCTGAAAACTTCGGAATCTACTATATCCGAGCCGAAAGGCTTAAGGCTGACAAAATATATGAAGACGATACAGATTTTGCGTTAGGGAAGGCGAATATCATTCGGGATGGCAGTGATGTAACACTGATTGCTGAAGGGTCCCTGATGCTTGGCACGTGTCTGAAGTCAGCGGACATACTGGAAAAAGAAGGAATCTCTGCCAGGGTAGTGGATATTTTCACAATCAAACCAATTGATACGGATATGCTTGTGAAATGTGCAAATGAAACAGGGGCATTTGTAACTGCTGAGAATCATTCCATTACTGGCGGTTTAGCTGCAGCGGTAACTGAGGCTCTCTGTGATCAGGGCTGTGGAGTACCGGTAAAGAGAATTGGCATTCCCAATCGTTTCGGAGAAGTCGGACAGGTGCCGGATTTGCAGAAGGTTATGCATATGATGCCGGAAGATGTGGCAGATGCGGCGCATCAGGCGATTTTATTAAAAAAATGAATTTGTTGTTTGCTTTTTGAAATCCAGCCCGCCATTCCATTCAACAGGAGTGAGCGGGCTTATATATCGCAAATGGTTTATATCTGTTTGTAAAAAACGATTATTGATGCCGATAGGATCTCTATACGTATAATTCCTCTAAATGTACGACAACATCTTGAGTAAGGATCAGCAAGTCATTTTCAACAAACTTGACATTCTTTTTTGTCGTCAGTTAACTGGATGCAGCCGTTCCAAAACTGCATTTAATCCACTGGAATATGCAATCACATTTCCATTTCCACTTACAAGCGTAATATCATACTCGCCTGCTGGAATATCTTTTCCAATCTGATATGTACCTGCAGACAGATTCCCATCGTATTCCGTTGTCGTCGAAGCCGTTCCGGTTTCTGGCGATATTGAGACTGATGATTTTCTTATATAATCTTCCGTTACTTTTGGAAGGATGTAGATAAGACCCATAATCGCAATCAACAAGCATGCACCCTCAACCAAAATGTAACGAGCTTTATTATTCATTTTAGTTTGCCTCGTGCTGATTTCTAATTCATTTTCATAGATATTTCTGCCAAATAAATCATTTTCACAATTATGCATTCTATTAGCAGAGTTCATTTTTTACTTCTAATTGATCTTCTTTCTTATCTTGATTTATTCTTTTGCACTGCTCTTTTTTATTTCTTAATGTACAGCCCATAAGTTGAAAAGGCAATGTCATAAGCATAATAAAACAACCCGGCCCACAGCATCCGCCCGGAGCCGTATGATGATATTACCAATACCCATATTACATCTCCTCCTCGTTCTTAAATAACAAAAAAGCATCCATTCGAAATGGATGCCCTTACCGCAACTGGCTGCCATCCATTCCTCATTTGGTAAGGCCCTTTTAGTTCTGCGTCACTGTCTTTAGAGCCCATGTTCTCTTTTCCCTTCCGGATTAAACTGAATGTTGCATAATATGCATTTGTTATACAAAGCTAAAAAAAGTAATTTCATTTACATTTAATTTAAAGTTGACATTGCAGAAAAAAAGTTACCTTTTACAGATTAATTTACAGACTGACAGATTTTGTGCATTTTCTTCCGGATTTCTTCCGGATTGGCAAAACACGAAAATATCTGTCATATATTTGTTGCAGCTTAAGTGTTAATAATATCCATATAACAAGTTAAAATCTAAAATATCAATAGATAACGATCCCATTATTAAGAAGGACATTATGGAAGATAAGAAAGCATTATCGGATGAAGAACTCGAAGGCGTAAGCGGAGGCAATACAGAATATGTGAAATAGCGGGGTGGAAGGGGATTTGGAATGCTGACTGATGACAGCGGCGGCAAAGATGCAATGGTGTTTGTCTGCAATAATCCAGGCCTTAAACTTAATGAAGGGCAGCATGCCTCTTACGATGCAACTCGAATCGATACGGGGGATGCAGCTACCAACGTAAAAGTCATTTAATTGAAACCAGGCGAAAAAGAAGGCAGGCTCTTTTCAGGCTCGCCTTCTTTTGATGTAAAGAGTTTTCTGGAATCCGTTCCGGGTTTTCGCTCTTTCATACATTGTGACAGAGAGGATATTTGCTCCGCAATATCCAATATTTTCACGGAAAATCGACGGCACCCGATTATTGGAAAATATAAGAGAAATGCAGCAGGATTTCTCTTTAAGGAAAAATGTGGTATGATTTTCAAAAGGAAGAAAGTTTTGCAGAAGGGGTTGCGGGAATATGAAGAAGAAGGAACTTCTGTACGGAATCATCGGTGCGGTCATCATACTTGCTGTTCTGTACTGGTTCAACCTGCCGCCGATCAATCCGCTGTCACCGGGCTTCTGGTGGTGGGTCCTGATCAGCCTGGGTATCGACTGGTTCATTTTCTACATCCGGTTCGGCGGAAAAGTTATGTTCGGTTCGATGTCCCGTTCGTCTTCGCATGCGAAGATCACGCCAATCCGCCGGGAAGAAGAAAAGCCGGAGCCGGAAAAGGAGGAACGGAAAATTCCGTTCCGGATTACGATGATTCCGGTCGGAATCCTTGCCGTGATTATCCTCGGCGGCTTCCTGTCCTGGTCGGCCTTTCATGCGGGAGCTTATTCTTCACGGATGATTCCGTCGGACGGGTCGGCTTCGGATCTGCCGACATCGGATGACGTCGACCACATTTCCCTGATGGATACAGGCAGCGCCTCTATCCTGGGAGACCGCGTGATCGGTTCGCTGAGCGATCTGGTTTCGCAGTTCGAGGTTTCCGATGATTATACGACGCTGGTCTATCAGGATACCATCGTGAAGATCGCCCCTCTGAATTACGGCGGCTTCTTCAAATTTCTCAACAATGCCGGCTCCGGAACTCCGGGATACGTCATGGTGGATACGCAGTCTTTCGATGCGAAATTCGTCCGTCTGGACAGCGGAATCAAATATAGTCCGAGCGGCTATTTTTTCAACTATCTGAAAAGGCATCTGCATTTTCAGTATCCGACCGCGATGATGGGTGATTCGAAATTTGAAATTGACGAAGAGGGAAAGGCACACTGGATCACGCCGGTCTACGGCCATCTTTTCCTGTTCGGCGGAGAATATATCAAAGGTGCGATCAATACGGATCCCTCGACGGGGGAAAGTGTTTTCTATGACGGAGCGCAGAATGTTCCGGAATGGGTGGACAACGTCTACACCGGAATCTTTGCCTGCGAACTTTATGATTCCTACGGCATGCTGAGAAACGGCTGGATCAATTCCTGGATCGGACAGAAGGGCTGCCTGAAGACAACATCGGATTTCGGATACCTGGCGAAGGGAAACGATCTGTATATTTATACGGGCATCACTTCGGTTGCGGCGGATCAGTCGAACCTGGGCTTTATCATGGTTGATGCCAGGACCGGTGCCTGCACGTATGTGGAGTGCGCCGGAGCGGAAGAATATTCGGCCATGTCGGCCGCCGAAGGCGTCGTGCAGGATTTCGGATACAGCGCGTCCTTCCCGTCCCTTGTCACCGTTAACGGAATTCCGTCCTATGCGCTTGTGCTGAAAGACAGCGCAGGACTGGTGAAAGAATATTCCATCGTGAATGTCAGCAACTATACCGTGGTTTCCGTGGGAACGACCTTCGCCGGCGTGCTGAAGGATTACAGCCGCAAGCTTGCATCGGGCGAGGATTCCGGAAGCGGAACAGCAGGCGCGACGATGAAGAAGACCATCCGTGTGAAGTCAGTTGTCTTTGCCGATACGGATGGAAATACATTTGCCTATCTGGTGTCCGAAGAAGGAACGGTCTATAAGATTGCCGTATCCGCGGATGAAACCATTGTTGCCGTGACGGCAGGCGACAGTGTGGAAGTCGAATATCCGGAGTCCTATGACGGGGAAGATGTCATTGCCGTCGATTCGGCCGTCCGAAAATAATACGAAAGAGTTTTGGTGAAATGGAACAGAACAAGATTACACAGGGTGTCATCTGGAAGCAGATCCTGCGGTATTTCTGGCCGCTTCTTTTCGGCACTTTTTTTCAGCAGCTATATAACACCGTCGATGCGGTCGTTGTCGGACGCTTTGTCGGGAAGCAGGCACTGTCAGCGGTCGGGGGAACGTCCTCCGTCCTGATCAGCGTCTTTCTTGCTTTTTTTATCGGGCTTTCCTCCGGTGCAACCGTGACCATTTCGCAGTTCTACGGGGCGGGAAAACAGAAGGATGTCTCCAGGGCGGTGCATACCGCCATGGCTCTTGCCATTGTCGGAGGACTGATTTTTACCGCTGCGGGCGTCCTCTTTGCCAGGCCGATGATCACGGCGCTGAATACGCCGGCGGATGTCATTGAAGATTCTATCCTCTATTTCCGCGTTTATTTTGCAGGCATGACCGCCAACCTGATCTACAATGTCGGGGCGGGGATCCTGCGGGCAGTCGGCGATTCCCGGCGGCCGCTTTATTTCCTGATCATCAGTACAGTTGCCAACATCATCCTGGACCTTCTTTTTGTCCTTGCCTTCCGGATGGGTGTTTTCGGAGTGGCCCTGGCTACGGTCATCTGCCAGGTCATTTCCGCGGTCCTGACGGTGTCTGCACTGATGCGCACGAAGGACAGCTATCACCTTAATCTCCGGAAGATCCGTTTCTACCGGGAAATGCTGAGAAGGATTCTGAAAATCGGCCTCCCGGCGGCTTTTGAATCCATCATGTATACGGTCTCCAATGTCATCGTGCAGACTTCGGTCAACGGCTTCGGAACCGATACCATGGCAGCGTGGACGGCTTACGGGAAACTGGATTCCCTCTTCTGGATGAATACGAATTCCTTCGGCATCGCCGTCACGACTTTTGTGGGACAGAATTTCGGAGCCGGGAAAATGAAAAGAGTCCGCCAGACCGTGCGCCAGTCCGGAGTCCTGCTGGCGATATCCTCGGCGGTGATCGTTGCGGTCTTTCTGCTGTTCCCGGCGCAGCTGCTTTCGCTTTTTACGACGGATGCCAATGTTGTTTCAATCGGCACGGAAATGATGAACCTCATCGTACCGACTTATTTCACATACCTGGCTATCGAACTTCTGGCTTCGGCCTTAAGAGGTCTCGGCGATGCCCTGATTCCGATGATCCTGACCTGCTTCGGCGTCTGCGTGCTGAGGATTCTGTGGATTTTTGTCGCAGTGCCCCTGCGGTACGACATCAGTACGGTCGTTCTGTGCTACCCGATAACCTGGACGGTGACGTCGCTGCTCTTTATTTTCTACTATGAATACTATGTGCGAAAACACAGGATTGCCTGAGGGAAGTATGGTATAATCAGGACAGGTAAAAGATAGGAGGACGGAACTTGAGCGGATTCAGTCAGTTCATTAATCCTGCACGCAGAAGCGTGCCGACGCCGGATCATCTGATCGGTCCCGACGGTCAGAGTGTCTTCGGTACTTTTGAGAGCGAGTTTCGCTCGATGGATCTGGTAAGGACAAAGAAGCCGACCCATGCGCCGCAGTGGCTGAACAGCAAAAAGCTGACGCTCTGGGAAGCCTGCGAAGTCCATGTAAAGGAAGGCATCCTCCTGACGGCAGTCAGCGACATGGGGGTCTTCGGACTTTACATGATCCAGTTCTGGGACCGGGAGTCCAATCAGATTTTCTATTTCAGTGAGAATGTTTCCGGGAGCGGACTTTGCATTGCTCCGAACCTGCTGGACGGTTCGGTGACGTCTGCCAGGAAAAAGCAGCATTTCGTAAAGTTCGCCAATCACTTTGAAAACGGGGAAGCGGCTCTTTTCGGCAGGGCGGAGAACAAAACGGATTCAGTTGAATTCGAGTTCCGTCTGAAGAAAATCGCAAAGCCTTCCGTCGTCAGTATTCCGTTCGGGGAAAACCGGCCGCTGTATACGGAAAAGGAATTTTTCCGGACGGAGGGCAGGCTGGTGCTGAATGGGCGGGTCCTCACGGTCGATGAAGATTCGACGGCGGTCATTGATGACCACCGGGGTTTCTATCCGCGGAAAATGCACTACGACTGGACGGCGACGATGGGGAAATGCCTGATTGACGGGGAAAAGAAATATATGTCCTTCAACCTGACGGACAACCAGTCGACCGATCCTGAGAAATACAATGAGAACCTGATTTTCCTGGAAGGCGGCAACAGTCTTCTTCCGCCTGTGAAATTCAGGAGAAGCATTGAGACGAAAGATTTCCGGGGAGACTCCCTGTGGGAAATCCGCGATGAACACGATATGGTCCATGCCGATTTTCATGTGAAGGCGGTTCACGGGATGGTCGTGCACGCGGCAGTGATTGCCATTGATTATTATGTCGTATTCGGGGAACTGTCTGGCTATCTGCGGGATGAGAGCGGAAACACCATCGTCCTGGACGGCATGCAGGGAATCGGTGAAGATAAATCTATGTTATTCTGAGGGAATCCGATGCTGATCAATATCACAGACACGCTGTTTGCGCTTTCTTATGCGCTGGACAGTGTTGAGAACAGCCTCCTGGGTGTTCATACGAACCATGGGAAAAGAGTCGCCTGTATTGCCTCCGTCATCGGACGGGAAGCATACGGACTGACAGGAAGGGAAACGGCGGAGCTTTCTTCCTGTGCCGTCATGCATGACAATGCACTGACGGAGTACATCGCTTCCGAACTGAATTTTGAACCGGATCCGGACGGGAAGAATCAGGAGAAATTCGGACGCCACTGTGAAATCGGCGAGCGGAATTTCCGTCTGATGCCGTTCGATGATCATCTCGACAATGTCATTCTCTATCATCATGAGAATTCAGACGGGACGGGACCGTTCCGTCTGACGGAGAAAGAAATCCCGCTCTATGCACAGCTGATTCATTTCGCGGATATCGTCGATGCGACATTTTTCCTCGGGAAAATCGATGCGGCTAAAAAGGACCGTGTCAGCGCTTTCCTCCGTGAGAATGCCTCCTGGTTCAATCCGAAAATTTCGGCTGCCTTTACGGAAATTTACATGGCCGGGAATTTCGAAGAACTGTCGGACGATAAAATCGATAAGACACTCCGGAAGCTCGTTCCGGATTTTGAAATGGACCTGAGCGCCCTGCAGGCAGAAAATATTTCAAGGGTCTTCGCAAGGATCGTCGACTATAAGTCCCATTTCACTTATACGCATTCGAGGGACATCGCGGAGAAGGCCAGGGAAATGGGAAGGTACTACCATGCCGGTGAAAAGGAATGCGAGATCCTTTTTGCGTCGGGGGCCCTGCATGATATCGGGAAGCTGGCAGTCAGTACGGCCATCCTCGACAAGCCGGGAAAACTGACGGAAGAAGAATTCGAGGAGATTAAAAGACATGCCTATGTAACGTGGGACGTCCTGCATCACATCCGCGGTTTCGGAGATGTCACATTCATTGCCAGCCGCCATCATGAGAAACTGGACGGCAGCGGCTATCCGTTCGGAATCCGCGGAGATCAGCTGACACGCAATGAACGTCTGATGTGCTGCATCGATATTTACCAGGCACTGATCGAAGACCGTCCGTACCGTCGGGGCATGTCGCATGCGCAGGCAATCGGAATCATGAAGGAAATGGCGGATAACGGAACGATTGATCCGGATATCACGGAAGATATTGACAGAAGGTTCGGAAGCTGAAAATAAAAAGATACCGGCCGGAGAAACAGGAGGAAAGAGAAATGGAAATATTACATGACGACCTGATACGCAGCTGCAGGAATCCGCAGGGAGAAGCGGGCAGGCAGACCATCGAGAGGATGAATGAAAGCCATTCGTCCCTGACGGACTGGGGACTCTCTCATCTTGAAATCAAAAAGAACGACAGCGTGCTGGATGTAGGCTGCGGGGGCGGAGCTGCCCTGAAAAAAATTGCCGCAATGAATTCACCGGGGAAATGCCGGGGCATTGACATCTCGGATCTGTGCATTTCCGAAGCATCAAAAATGAATGAAGAGACCGTGAAGGAAGGACGGATGGAACTTCTGAAAGGTGACGTCGCCGCCCTCCCTTTTCCGGATGCTTCCATGGATGCCGTCGTCAGCATCGAGTCTTTTTATTTCTGGCCGGATCCGGACAGGGGACTTAGGGAAATCTGCCGCGTGCTGAAAAGCGGAGGACATCTTCTGATCGTGCTCGAGTACCGTGCGGATATGGAAAAGGATGAGGATTATGAGCACAACCAGGCGATCCTTCACATGAACGTCCCGGGAGCTTCGGCCCTCATGTCCGCGTTCCAGGATGCCGGACTGACGCATGTCCGGACGGATATCAGAGGAAACTGGCTGTGCGCCGTCGGAGAAAAATGAAAAATTCACGGAGGATTTTGCATTCTTTTTCAGGACACAGGGTGCTATGATGCCGGTGTACTGGAAAATGGTTCTTTTATGGAAAGGCGGAAAAATATCATGCTGATGAGACAGGCGAGGAAAGAAATCGTCGATTACGGGAAAATGCTTTTTGAATCGGGACTGACATCCGGGACAGCCGGAAACTTAAGCGTCTACGATCCGAAGACGGGATATATGGCAATCAGCCCGTCAGGCGTTCCCTATGAAGAAACAAAACTGGAAGATATCGTGATCACCGATCTGGACGGCAAGGTCATTGAAGGCACCAAGAAGCCGTCAAGCGAGTGCGGTCTGCACGCGGCAATTTATAAGGTGAAACCGGAAGCACGTGCCGTCGTCCATACGCATTCGATGGCCTGCACGACTCTGGCCAGTCTCGGCGAACCGATCAAGGCCGTTCATTATGCGCTGGCTTCTTCACAGGTCGCGAAGGTACCGGTTGCACCGTATGCAACATACGGGACGCCGGAACTTGCAGCAAATGTCCAGAAGACAATCGGGAAGAGCGATGCATGCCTGATGGCAAACCACGGTGTCGTCTGCTGCGGAGCTTCCATGAAGGCGGCATACGGACTGATGGTTGCCTGCGAATGGTGCGCAGAGCTTCAGTGGAGATGCGAATGTGCCGGCACGCCGAAGGTCCTTTCCGGTAAGGAAATGATGAAGGTTGTTGAAAAGTTCAAGACCTACGGTCAGTCTGAGCCGGGCAAGGGACATGGCTACGCAGGCTGAAAAATTGTGTTTACATAACAAAATGAACACAACATATTGAAAAACATTAAAAAAAGGCCGTCGTTTGGCCTTTTTTGCTTGCAGAATCATATTATGTGAACTATAATAAGCTAAATTCGAAGGCACGTTACTGGGGAGTTCGGCCCTGCGGATGATTTCAATGGGGAGTATACATGAAGAGAAACAGACTGTTTAAAACCGCAGTATGTCTATTTGCGTCCGTTACGATGATTCTGACCGCTTATCCGGCAGGAGCGTCGAATGAGAACGCGCAGACAGAATCTGCGGTTTCTTCTATTTCTGAAGGAATTCCTGCGGAAAGCACTTCGGATGAATTGAAAAATGAAACCGGATCGGCAGCGTCAGGTGCGGAATCGTCTGCAGCGGAAAATGATTCGTCTGCAGGCACGCCGGAAACGGAATCCGCAGCGGCTGTTTCTGAAGATACCCGGCTGGAAGCATCCGATGCCGGTATCGCGGACGGCTATTATACCATCGTTTCAAAACTCAGCGCATCAGCGGTTCTTCAGGTTGAAGGAGGTTCTTCCGCCAGCGGGGCCAATATCAATATCGGAAGCGCCTCAGGCCTGAATGCCCAGATCTTTTCCGTAAAAACACTGGGAAACGGCCTTTATTCCATCGAAAATGTTTCTTCCAAAATGGTTCTTGATGCGGCAGGCGCCGGCACGTTAAATTTCACGAATGTACAGCAGTATTCTTCAAACGGCACGGCAGCCCAGCAATGGAAAATCCTGGATGCAGGAAGCGGATACTGTACGATTGCTGCCTCCTACTGCAGCAAGGTCCTGGATGTCGCGGGGGGTTCTTCAGCATCCGGCACGAATGTCCAGCTCTACGAATCGAATTCCACGGCAGCTCAGCAATGGAGCTTTTCTCAGATAACGATGCCCCTGAGCAGCGGCATCTATACAATCTCAACGTCGCTTTCTTCCTCAAAGGTTCTGGACGTGGCGGGCGGCAGCATGCTTTCAGGCGGCAATATCCAGATTTATGATTCCAACGAAACATCAGCCCAGAAGTTTATCGTGACTGATGACGGCAGCGGCTATTACACGGTTCGCAATCTCGGTTCGAGAAAGGTGCTGGATGTAACCGGCGGAAGTACGGCCAATGGGGCAAATGTCCAGCAGTATACGGCAAACGGTACAGCGGCCCAGAAATGGAAGTTTGTCGCGCAGGGCGACGGTACCTACAGCATCGTGGCAGCCTGCGGAAAGTACCTAGATGTGGCAAACGGTTCTTCGGCAAACGGAGCCAACGTGCAGATTTATGAGGGAAACGGTTCTGCAGCGCAGAAATGGAATCTTGAAGAAGTCAAACTGACGGCTCCTTCCGACGGCCTGTACACGATAAGCAGCGCACTGGATGAAACAAAGGTGATCGATCTGGCCGGCGGCAGCTGGGCAAATGGTACAAATATCCAGATCTGGACGTCGACGGAAAGCGCCTCCAAGACCAATCAGCAGTATCGGCTGATCTCGGACGGAAGCGGATGGTATACGATTCAGAATGCGGCAACCGGAAAAGTCCTTGACGTGGCCGGCGCCATTTCTGCAGACGGAACCAACGTGCAGCTTTATGAAGCGAACGGCACCAATGCACAGAAATGGCAGATCGTTTCATCGGACGACGGAACCGGAAGCTATTATATTGTCAGCCGTCTCGGAAAATATCTGGACATTGCGGGAGGGCTGACCGGCAATGGTACGAATGTGCAGATTTATGCGGGCAATCAGACGAAAGCCCAGAAGTTCTATTTTACGGGAACATCGTTTAACGGAAACGGCTGGTATTCAGCGGATATGCACTCCAGATCCTATTATACCGGAGGAAACGTGAAGACCGGATGGAACAAAATCGGTTCATACTGGTACTATTTTGATGAAAACGGAAAAATGCAGTATTCCACCGTGATCGGAACGAGTCGTCTGAAAGAGGACGGTACGATGGCGACGCTGACGACCGTATTTGAGAACGTCCAGCCCGGAAAGCGGACGGTGAAGAACCTGCTTCAGAATGCGATGCTGGCCTGCGGACGCACGCTTTATATCTGGGGCGGCGGATGGGATTCCAGCGATACCCAGAAGATCGGCTACTATCCGAGCTGGGAGAATTTCTTCCTGGCCAACGGAACGGCTTCCTATAACCGGCATAATTTTGAGAACAGCTACGGAAGCGGACTGGACTGCTCGGGATTTATGGCCTGGGTCATTTATAACACGATGTATACGTCCAACGGTCAGATCAACCTTCTGGAGGAGGACGGCAGCTATTACAATTCCACGCTTCTGGCGACGCGGCTGTCGGCGCTGAAGTGGGCTTACCTTGGAAAATCGAGTTCGACTTCCGCCCTGAAATCGGGAGACGTTGTCAGCATGACCGGACATGTCTGGATGGTCATCGGGGTCTGCGGCGACGGAAGCGTCGTGATGGTGCATTCCTCACCGGCGGGCAGTGCGACCGGAGGCGGCGTACAGATCAGCGGAACATCAAACAATGCGGGAGAGGCGGACAGCGAGGCATACCGTCTGGCCAAGAAATATATGGACAAATATTTCTTTGAATGGCCTTTCGACACCGCATCCGTAAGTTCTTCTTATCTTAATTATAACAACTTCGCAGACTGGAATACCCTGAGCGGCGTTATTACCGATCCGGACGGGTACCAGAACATGAGTGCAGCGGAGGTGCTGAAGGATTTATTCGGGGAATAGACTATAAGGAGCAGGCAATGAAGAAAAGAGTGCTGGCGGTTTTTTTATCAGCCGTAATGCTTCTGGCAGCATCAGGCTGCGGAAGCAGTCAGACACAGAAAGTCGGTTATGCTTTTGTCACGAATTCGCAGGGGCTTACAGATCAGGCAGCTTCCGAAATCTGGACGGGTATCGAGACTTATGTGAGCGGCAGAACCGCGGCGGCAGGCAGATTCATTTCCAAAAGCGATGATGCGGACGGATATAAAAAAGCGGTGGATGACGCCGTAAAAGCGGAAGCGAAGACACTGGTTTTTGTCGGTGCGGATATGGAAGGAGCAGCGTACGCTGCCCAGAAGGCATACGGAAAAACAAAAATCATTCTGATCGGAGGCGAGCCGAAAGAAAAGACGGACGGGAAATCCGAAGTCGGGGAAAATACACTCTGCGTCACTTATGCGCTGAACCAGGCATCTTTTCTGGCCGGATACGGCAGCATTGCCGAAGGATACCGGAACCTGGGATATATGGCCGGCGTGAAGACGGACGAAGCGGTCCAGTATGAAGCCGGTTTTGTCAGCGGTGCGGAAGCGGCAGCCTCGGATCTGGGGCTGGCTGCCGGAAGCGTCAGTATCAGAGTTTACTACGCGGGAAGCGATGAACTGACACCGAAAAGAATGGGAACAGCACTGGATATGTACAGCGCCGGATGCGAGATTATCATGACGTGCGGGGACAACATCCGCAAGGCGGTCGTAAAGGCAGCGGAGACGTGCGGGAAATACATTATTTCGGCAGATACCGATGCCAGGTCTGAGTCCGGCACCATCCGGATGGGAACGAGAACGGACGGCGCCAGCGCGGTGGCGGCGGCACTGAAGGAAAGCGATGCGGAAGACTTCAAGGGCGGCAGCACGACGGCATACGGACTGAAGCAGGACAGCGTGGGACTTGCAATTGATTTCAGTACGTTTACGGGCTTTACGGAGGATATGTATAAGGCGGAAGCGGCCAAACTGGCCGACGGAACGGTGACTGCTTCAGGGGAGGAACAGACAGCCGGTTCGAATGAAGTGAATGTGGAAATGATGCAGTCGTAAAATGTTACAAAATACTAAATATAGTTACGAATTATTACGTTTTTTCCACATTTAGGGTTGTAAAGCCTAATAATGTATGCTAGTATTTAACAGAATTATTATTATTCCTTTACATTTATTGCTTTTTTCGGGGAGTAAAATAACGGGGGTTATTTTCCTATGATGAAAAAATTTCTCTGTATTTCGCTCAGTCTTCTACTGACTGCGGCGATTGCTCTGCCGGTATATGCGGATACGGAAAGTGATCTGGAAGCAGCCAAGGCGGCGAATCAGAATGCTCTCAGTTCTACAAACAGCCAGCTCAGCGATACGCAGAATGCCCAGACGGCCATCAAGTCCGAAATTACGGACATGGACAGCCAGCTGGTTACCCTGATGTCCAATATCGACGTCCTTAAAGGGGACATTTCCAATACCGAACAGCAGATTTCCGAAAAGAATACAGAACTTGCGGCAGCACAGCAGGATTATGAAAGCCAGTACAAGGATATGGAGACAAGGATGTCCTATATCTATGAAAACGGCGGTACGGATGCTGTGTGGATGCGCTATGTGCTGCAGGCCAAGAGCTTTACGGATATGCTCAACCGGGCGGACTACACGCAGCAGATGGAAAAGTATGACCGCGAAATGCTGAACCAGTTCATGCAGACGGTGCAGACGGTTTCCGACCTGAAGGACAGCCTGGAATCGACGAAGTCCGATCTCGAGGAAGAGCAGCAGAACCTGGAAGTCCAGCAGGCGGACCTAAGCACGAGGCTTGAGGAAAAGAAGGCAACTTCAGCAGACTATGACAGCGACATTGCGAATCTGCAGGCACAGGCAGACGCCCTGACGGAATCCATCAGTGAGCAGAATGCCCAGATCGTCCAGATCCGTCAGGAGAAAGAAGCAGCAGCGGCGGCAGAAGCAGCAGCTCAGGCACAGGCAGCAGCCGAAGCAGCGGCAGCCAAGGAAGCAGCAGCTCAGCAGGCATCCGTTCAGGCGGCGGCTGCACCGGCAGCCCAGACACAGGAAACAGCCGCAGCGGAAACCCAGTCTCAGCAGACGGCATCTGCGGCAGCATCTGCAGCAGCGCCTGCCAAACAGGAAAGTGAAGCGACAGCTCCGGCAGCCTCTTCGTCAGAGTCATCTTCTTCGGATTCCGCAAGCATTACGGTTCCGTCGGGAGCGGCCTCTTCCTCTATCGGCGATTCAGTCGTTGCCTATGCGTGCCAGTTCGTCGGCAATCCGTATGTATGGGGCGGTGAAAGCCTTACGAACGGGTGCGACTGTTCCGGTTTCGTGATGCAGGTCTTTGCACATTTCGGATATGATCTTCCGCACAGTTCCGGAGATCTTGCTTCGGTCGGTGTCGGTGTTTCCTATTCGGAAGCTCAGCCTGGCGACATCATCTGCTATTCAGGACATGTCGGCATCTATATCGGCGGAGACACGATTGTCAATGCCAGCAATGAAAGAGAAGGAATTAAATATACGTCACCGGCAACATACAGAACCATCGTTGCGGTAAGGCGTGTCGGATAATCGGAATTGAAAGAGGAGATTTCGGATTGCACATGCGCAGGCATGTGCAATCTTTTTATGGAGGCGGAGAATGAAGATTTTTGTCTATAACGAGCGGGATTTTGACGAGAAGCATTTTTTTGACCGGTTTGCCGGAGAATTCGGCATTGAGATCGGTTCGACGAAAATGAATCCGACACCGGAAACGGCAGAGCTTGCTGCCGGTGCGGATTACATCAGCATTATCACGACGCCGGTTGATGAGGGGCTGATGAAGCAGTTCCATGACCTGGGCATCCGGATGATCTGTACGCGTTCCATCGGCATCGACCATATTGATGCCGCGGCTGCTAAGAAGTTCGGAATCCGGATCAGCCGTTCCATTTACGCACCGGACTGCGTGGCGGATTACACGGTCATGCTGATGCTGATGGTGAACCGGAAAATGAAAGCCATCCTCGGACGCGCGGATATACAGGACTATACACTGAAAGGAATTATGGGCATCAACATGAAAACCCAGACTGTCGGCGTGATCGGAACCGGAAGGATCGGGACGCAGGTCATCGAATCGCTGCACGGATTCGGATGCAGGATCCTGGCCTATGACCTTTATCAGAATGAGAAGGTCAGAGAGAAAGCATCCTATGTGCCGCTTGCGGATCTCATTTCCCAGAGCGATATCATTACCCTCCATATGCCGCTCACCGATGACAACTTCCACATGATTGATGATAAAGCGATCGCACAGATGAAGGACGGCGTGCGCATCATCAACACCGCGCGCGGCGGGCTCATCGATTCGAATGCGTTGATAAAAGGGCTGGAGAGTGGTAAAATCGGTGGTGTGGGTCTGGACTGCGTGGAAAATGAATTCAATCTTTATTACTATGATCTTCGCAGCCGTCCCCTGGATCATGAACAGCTGGCGATTCTCCGGAGCTTTCCGAATGCCGTCGTCTCGCCGCATATGGCGTTCTATACCGATACGACCGTACATGACCAGGTCTACAGTTCGGTCTATGCCTGCGTGCTGGATGCAGCGGGCAGGGAAAACCCTTATCAGGCAGGGTAGCAGGGTGAATCGATGAAAAAACGCATTTCGGCAGTCACGGTTTTCCTGCTGTGCATCTGCTTCCTTTTCGGCTGCGGCACGGCTCTCCCGTCCGCAGGAGGGACATCGTCATCAGCTGAAATATCTTCCGTCAGCAGCGTTCAGGGAGTCTCCGTCAGCAGCGGAGAAGATGCTTCCGTCAGCAGCGTTCAGGATATCTCCGTCAGCAGCGGCCAGGATGCTTCCGTCAGTGTTACGGAAGACGGCGAATACACTTCGAAGGAGGAGGTAGCTCTTTACATCCATCTCTACGGCCATCTTCCGTCCAATTACATCACGAAGAAACAGGCCCAGGAACTCGGATGGAATTCGAGCGAAGGGAATCTTGATGAAGTCGCACCGGGCAAGAGCATCGGAGGGAGCAGGTTCGGAAATTATGACGGACAGCTTCCGGACGGTTCCTATAAAGAATGCGATATCGGCTATACAGGCGGCTACCGCGGGGCTGACCGGATTATCTATTCGTCAGACGGGCGGATCTATTATACGGACGATCACTATAAAACGTTCGAACAGCTTTATTAAGGAAGCCGGGAGAAAACCATGACGGACGTCTATATGAACATCGGCGATTTCGATACGCCGGATGATATCCATAACCTGTTTACCGAAACCTTTGAATTTCCTTCCTGGTACGGAAGGAATTTCGATGCGCTTCATGACATGCTGACCTCCGTCACGGAAGAAACCTGCATTCACATCGACTATGAGGGCAGGACGCTTCCGGAACTTCCGGAATGCGCCATCCGCTGCCTGAGGGTGCTTTATGATTCGGCGGACGAGAATCCGCAGCTGACGATACGGCGTGCAGACGAGGAAACGGACTGACCGATGAAAATGATCATTCACGATCTGTCGGAGGAAGATTACCGCAGGGTATTTCCGACCGATCCGGAAAACTGCAAAATCGTCGGAGACGACGGAACCTTTCACCAGTGCATCGGATGCCTGGGATGCTGGTTCCGGACACCCGGCGAATGTCCGATGAAGGACCGTTTTTCCCGCATCGCAAAAGACCTTTCTGCGACTGACGAACTGGTTCTTATTTCCAGATGCCTGTACGGGTCGGTCAGTCCGTTCATCAAGAATGCCCTTGACCGCATGATCGGCTACCTGGTGCCGGGCATTGAACTGCGGGATCAGGAAACGCATTTTAAAGTCCGCTATCCCGGACGCCTGCGGATTTCCGTGCATTTTTACGGAGATCTGGGCGAGGAAGATAAAAAGACAGCTTACGATTATCTGGAGATCCTTTCCAAATCGCTGGAAGCTTCAGCCGCAGCCGTTGAATTCCATTCCTCAGTCGATGAACTGAAGGAGACAGTCCTGTGAAGATAGCCCTGATAAACTGCAGTCCGAAACTTGTCATGGAGAAGGAAGCACCCTGTGCTTCCCATGCAATCCTGTCCGACGTCAAGAAATACCTGCGCCGGTTCCATGCCCATGACATGGAGGACATTCATCTCAAGACGTTTTCACTTTCCGAGGAGGAAATGAAAACGCTTTTCGCGTGCGATACCTGGATCTTTTCCTTCCCGCTTTACGCAGGCGGCATTCCGGCCCATATGCTCCGCTTCATGATAAACATTGAAGAAGCGGCAGGCGGTGAGGCGCCCCGCAGTATTTACGCCATTGCCAACGGGGGTCTATATGAGGGAAATGAAGCCCTTCCCGCTCTTTCCATGCTTCGCCTGTGGAGCGAAAAATGCGGATACCGCTGGTGCGGAGGAATCGGCATCGGAGGCGGACCAATCTATGCGGACACGAGACGCGCCTATCTGAACATTGCACGCAGAAGAACCTATGCCAGAAAGCTTTCCGCTTTCTGCGATGCGGCAGCCCACGGGCATGCCAGCCTCAGTACCTTCTGTTCGCCGGACATGTCAAAAAAACGGTATATCATCCGGGCAAATTATCATTTCAAGAGCATTGCCAGAAGCAACGGACTTTCCCCGATGGAGATGGGAAAGCAGATCTGAGAGCAGATTTTTATTTTCCAGAAAATTAGCACTCGACGCTTGACAGTGCTAACAAACTATGATATGTTATATTCCAGATAGAACAACGCCGAAGAAGAGGAGGCGGAAATCATGAATATTAATAAATTTACGCAGAAGTCCGTAGAAGCGGTCCAGAAACTGGAAGAGGTCGCTTATGATTACGGAAATCAGGAGGTGACAGAAGAACACCTCTTATATAATCTGATCAATCAGGAAGACAGCCTGATCCTGAAGCTTCTGGAGAAGATGGGAATCGATACGGAAGCATTTAAGAAATCAGTCTCAGATGCCCTGGAAGCGCAGGTCAAAGTGCAGGGCGGCACTCCGTATATCGGTGCGGACCTGAACAAAGCCCTGATCAAGGCTGATGATGAAGCAAAGGCAATGGGGGACGAGTATGTCTCCGTCGAGCACCTTTTTCTGTCTATGCTGAGATACCCGAGCAGGTCGATGAAGAAGCTGTTTTCGGAACACAACATTACCAGGGATGGCTTCCTGCAGGCACTGAGCACGGTCCGCGGAAACCAGAAGGTTACGACGGACAATCCGGAAGGTACCTACGACGCCCTCAATAAATACGGCGAAGACCTGGTTGAGAAGGCAAAGATGCAGAAACTGGATCCGGTCATCGGGAGGGACGATGAAATCCGTCAGGCGATCCTGATCCTTTCCAGAAAGACGAAGAACAACCCTGTGCTGATCGGTGAACCGGGCGTCGGCAAGACGGCAGCGGTAGAAGGCCTGGCGCAGAGAATCGTCCGCGGAGACGTTCCGGACAATCTGAAAGATAAGCGGATCGTGGCTCTCGATATGGGAGCTCTGGTAGCCGGTGCGAAATACCGCGGCGAGTTTGAGGAACGTCTGAAGGCGGTCCTGGAAGACGTGAAGAAATCCGAAGGCCGGATTATCCTGTTCATCGATGAACTGCATCTGATTGTCGGAGCAGGAAAGACCGAAGGCGCCATGGATGCCGGCAACATGCTGAAACCCATGCTGGCCAGGGGCGAGCTGCACTGCATCGGAGCGACGACGCTTGATGAATACCGGGAATACATTGAAAAAGACAAGGCTCTGGAAAGAAGATTCCAGCCGGTCATGGTGGACGAGCCGACGGTGGATGAGACAATCTCCATTTTACGGGGACTGAAGGAACGCTATGAGGTATATCACGGCGTCAAGATCACAGACTCAGCCCTGGTGGCGGCGGCAACTCTTTCCCAGCGGTACATTACGGACCGGTTCCTGCCGGACAAGGCAATCGACCTGGTGGATGAAGCCTGCGCCCTGATCAAGACAGAACTGGATTCCCTGCCGACGGAGCTGGATGAGCAGCAGAGAAAGATCATGCAGATGGAAATCGAAGAGGCAGCCCTGAAGAAAGAGACCGATACCCTGAGCAAAGAGCGTCTGGCAGATCTTTCCAGGGAGCTCGGTGAAATGCGTGATGCTTTCAATACCCAGAAAGCCCAGTGGGACAATGAAAAGAATGCGCTTCTGGGTCTCAGGAAATACAGGGAACAGATCGATGAGCTGAACTCGAAGATCGAAATCGCAAAGAGGGATTATAATCTGGAAGAGGCGGCCAAACTGCAGTACGGCGAGCTGCCGAAGCTTCAGAAAGAACTTGAAGAAGCGGAAGAAAAAGTGCAGGGCAAGGACCTGTCCATGGTGCATGAGGCGGTTACTGATGATGAGATCGCCAGGATCGTCTCGAAATGGACAGGCATTCCGGTCAGCAAGCTGACGGAAGGAGAAAAGGCGAAAGTCCTCGGACTGGAAGATGAACTGCATAAACGCGTCGTCGGACAGGAAGAGGCTGTATCGAAGGTCGCGGATGCCATCCTGCGTTCAAAGGCAGGCATCAAGGATCCGAAGAGGCCGATCGGCTCGTTCCTGTTTCTGGGTCCGACCGGCGTCGGGAAAACGGAACTTGCGAAGACGCTGGCTGCCTACCTTTTCGATGACGAAAACAATATGGTGCGTATCGACATGAGCGAGTACATGGAGAAATATTCCGTATCGCGTCTGATCGGTGCACCTCCGGGATATGTCGGCTACGACGAAGGCGGTCAGCTGACGGAAGCCGTCCGGAGAAAGCCGTTCTCGGTCGTGCTTTTCGATGAAATCGAAAAAGCCCACCCCGATGTCTTCAACGTGCTGCTGCAGGTCCTCGATGACGGCCGTATTACGGACAGCCAGGGACGCACGGTCGATTTCAAGAACACGATCATCATCCTGACGTCCAACCTCGGTTCACAGTACCTGCTGGACGGAATCAATGACAGGGGCGAGATTGACGAGAAGACGCGGAAAATGGTGCAGAACGATCTGCGTGCCCACTTCCGTCCGGAGTTCCTCAACCGCCTGGATGAAATCATCCTGTTCAAGCCTCTGACCAAGGAAAACATCGGATCGATCGTCGATCTTCTGATGGCGGATCTCAACAAGCGTCTGGGAGGCCAGGAACTTTCCATCCGTCTTACGGATGATGCAAAGCAGCTGGTGATCGACGAAGGATACGATCCTGCATTCGGAGCAAGGCCGCTGAAGAGATACCTGCAGAAAAATATCGAAACGCTGGCCGCAAGGCTGATCCTCGGCGGCAATGTCCACGAAGGCTCAAAAATCATCGTGGATGCAAAGGACGGGAAGCTGGATGCCTATGTCCAGGGACCGGTTGAAACGGTGTCGTGAAACAGATAAAAAGATCATGGTTTTCAAACCTGCCTGTGGCAAACAGGCAGGTTTTTGTTATAATAGAAACATCTATGGGGGAAATGAAGATGAAGAGTAATCTGGCCCGTATTCTGGCATGCCTGCTTGTACCCGCGATGGTTCTTTCCTTTTCATTATCGGATGTTTCTGTTTCGGCAGCAGCCGCGGAAGGCAGCGGTCCGGAAGACGGCGTCTACACGATTGCTTCTTCGGCAAATGAAAGCGCGGTGCTGGATATCGAGGGAGGAAGCATGGCCGACATGGCCAACCTCCGGCTTTACGGAAGCAACGGAACGGATGCGCAGAAATATGACGTCCGGAAACAGGACGACGGAACGTACCGGATTCTTGTGAAAAAATCAGGGAAGGCACTGGACGTGGCCGGTGCTTCTTCAGCCAAAGGAGCCAATATCCAGCAGTATGCGGCAAACGGAACGGCTGCCCAGTCCTGGGTCATTTCCGGAAACGGAGACGGAACCTATACGCTGAAGGCTTCCTGCAGCGGACTTGTCATGGATGCGGCTGGAGGCAGGACGGCTGACGGGACGAACCTCCGCTGCTGGACTCCGAACGGAACCAAAGCCCAGAAATTCATCTTTGAAAAAGAAGGCAGTCTCCGGCCGCTTCCGGACGGGCTGTATACCGTGACGTCCGCCCTGAACGGAAGCTATGTCCTGGACATTGCCGGCGCGAAGAGGGCGAACGGAACCAACCTGCAGCTCTGGAACGCGAACGGAACCAATGCGCAGAAATTCCGCCTGACCTATCTCGGGAATACCTATTACCAGGCCGCCTGCGTGAAGACGGAAAAGGTCCTGGATGCGGCGGGCGCGGGAACTTCGGCCGGAACCAATGTGCAGCAGTATGAATGGAACGGGACGGATGCCCAGCAGTGGCAGATCCGGGCAAAGGGAGACGGTACCTATACGATCATGGCAAAGGGGAGCGGACTTTATATGGACGTCGACGGCGGTATCGCATCAGAAGGAAGAAACGTGCAGCTCTGGTCCGGAAACGGCACAAAAGCCCAGGCGTTTTCTTTTGCGGAAACGTCAAAGAACAGCGAGACTCCGTACGATACGCACGGAAAGCTCCGGGTGAAGGGTGCAAGCCTGTGCGACAGTTCCGGCAGCCCCTATCAGCTGAGAGGAATCAGCACGCACGGAATTGCCTGGTATCCGGGCTATGTCAGTGAAGATTCTTTTGCCTCCGTCCGGGACAGCTGGAACGGAGACGTCGTGCGGCTTGCGATGTATACAGCCGAGTACGGCGGCTACTGCAGCGGCGGCGATCAGAACAGCCTGAAGAACCTGATCGACCGGGGCGTACAGGCAGCTACGGACCTTGGCATGTATGTGATCATCGACTGGCACATTTTAAGCGATTCCAATCCGCAGGAGCATCAGAGCGAGGCGGTTTCCTTCTTCCGGGAAATGTCTGCGAAATATGCCTCTTACGGAAATGTGATCTATGAAATCTGCAATGAGCCGAACGGCGGAACGGGCTGGGACCAGATCAAGTCGTATGCGAATGCGGTCATCCCGGCAATCCGGGCTAATTCACCGGACTCCGTCATTATCGTCGGAACGCCGAACTGGTCTCAGTACGTGGAACAGGCGGCGGACAGTCCTCTCACGGGCTATTCGAACATTATGTACACGCTTCATTTCTATGCGGCCACGCATAAAGAATGGTTGCAGCAGAAGCTGACGTATGCCGTCGGCAAGGGTCTTCCGGTCTTCGTGACGGAATACGGCATCTGCGATGCTTCGGGTTCCGGCGGCATCGACACAGGCTCCGCCCAGACATGGATCAGCCTGCTCAACACTTACGGCATCAGTTTCTGCGCCTGGAATCTGTCAAATAAAAATGAGACATCGGCCATGATTGCCCAGTCCTGCACCAAAAACTCCGGGTGGAGCGATTCGGAACTGAGCGATTCAGGCCGCTGGATCGTCAGCATGATGAGAAATGAATAAAAGGAGAGACATATGCGCCAGGGATTTGTAAAGGCAGCGGCGGGAACGCCGAAAATCAGGGTTGCGGATCCGGTCTTCAACCGTCAGGCGATCGAAGAGAAAATCCGGGAAATGGAGAAACAGAAGGCCAGGCTGATGGTCTTTCCGGAACTGTGCCTGACCGGCTATGAATGCAGGGACCTTTTCTGGCAGCAGGAGCTTCTCGATTCGGCGAAAGAGGAACTGGTCCGGCTGGCGAAAGATACGGCAGATGTCGATGCCCTCATTTTCGTGGGACTTCCCATCGAGAACGGCGGGAAGCTGTACAATGCAGCCGCAGCCGTCAGCGGCGGGAAAATCCTGGGGCTCGTGCCCAAGAGCAACCTTCCGACATACAACGAGTACTACGAAGCGCGCCATTTCACGGCAGGGACGGCGGAACTGCCGTCGGTCATCCTGGGAAATGAAGAGATTCCGTTCGGAACGAATCTCCTGTTTTCCTGCGAAACCATGCCGCATCTGAAAGCGGCCGCCGAGATCTGCGAAGACCTGTGGGTTATTTCGCCGCCGTCCGTCCGTCACGTGCTGGCAGGAGCGACAGTCGTCGTGAACCTGACTGCTTCGGACGAACTTGTCGGCAAGGATTCCTACCGGAGGCAGCTGGTGAAAAGCCATTCGGCTTCCTGCATCTGCGGGTATATTTACGCGGCGGCAGGAGAAGGCGAATCTTCGACGGATATGGTTTTCGGAGCCCAGAACATGATTGCCGAAAACGGCACGATTCTGGCGGAGGCCGTGCGCTTTACGAATGAGACGGTTTACGGAGATCTGGACATGGACCGCATCATTTCCGAAAGAAGAAGGATGACGACCTTCCCGGTACAGGAACCGGAGGGGTACAGGACGGTGCCGTTCAGGCTGAAGGTTACGGAAACGAAGCTGACCAGAACCTTTGACCCGCATCCCTTCGTGCCGTCGGGCAAGAGCGACCGGGATATGAGATGCGATGAAATCCTGAATATCCAGTCGCTCGGACTGAAGAAGCGTCTGGAGCATACAGGCTGCGGCTGCGCGGTCATCGGCATTTCCGGCGGACTGGATTCGACGCTGGCACTGCTGGTGACGGTGCGTGCATTTGACATGCTGAAGCTTCCGAGGAAAGGAATCATCGCGGTGACGATGCCGTGCTTCGGAACGACGGACCGCACTTATCAGAATGCCTGCACGCTGATCCGCTGCACCGGTGCGGATTTCCGCGAGGTCAATATTGAGAAAGCCGTGCTGCAGCATTTCGAAGACATCGGACATGACGCGAGTGTACACGACGTGACATTTGAAAATTCACAGGCCAGGGAACGCACGATGATTCTGATGGATATAGCCAATCAGTCCGGCGGGCTGGTCATCGGAACGGGAGACCTCTCCGAGCTGGCGCTGGGCTGGGCGACCTACAACGGTGATCATATGTCGATGTACGCTGTGAACAGCTCGGTCCCGAAGACGCTGGTGAGGCACCTGGTCCGCTACTATGCGGATACCTGCGGTGAGGAAAAGCTTCAGAAGATTCTTCTGGACGTGCTTGACACGCCGGTTTCACCGGAGCTGCTTCCTCCGGATCCGTCGGGGAAGATTTCGCAGAAGACGGAGGATCTGATCGGACCGTATGAACTGCATGATTTCTTTCTGTACTATATGCTTCGATTCGGATTTCCGCCGGCAAAGATCTACCGGATTGCCTGCCTGTCCTTTAAGGGCGTGTATACGAAAGCGGTTATCCTGAAATGGCTCAGGAATTTCTACCGGAGATTTTTCTCACAGCAGTTTAAGAGGAGCTGTCTGCCGGACGGTCCGAAGGTCGGCTCGGTCGCAGTCTCTCCGCGCGGCGATCTCAGGATGCCTTCGGATGCCTGCGCCCGCATCTGGCTGGACGAAATCGATGCACTGAAAGCATGAAAAATCCGCGGCCGGCCGATGGCCGCCGCGGAGAAGATACGGTTCTGCAGCAGCCGGGCTCCGTCCGGAAGTGCGGCATCAGGCGGTCCGCGTTAGATTTTCTGCTGCTTTCTGTGCTTCTCAAGGACCCCGTTGATGCGGTCGACAGGATTCAGAAGGCCGCTGAGCGAGCTGTCGTGGTTCAGCGTATCGATGATCAGTGCGATGAACTTGCTCATGTCGCAGCTGACATAATAGTCCTTGGAGAGCAGGTCATCCGTCTGATAGACCAGGTTCGTCGTAATGAGCTTCGTAAAGAGCCCCTTCTTGTAGGCATCGTCGAAACGTGTCAGCCCGTTCGTGAAGATTCCGAAAGTCGAGCAGATGAAGATACGGTTTGCTTTCATTTTCTTCAGCAGCTCTGCCGTTTCCAGGACCGTGTCGCCGGACGAAATCATATCGTCGATAATGATCATGTCCTTGCCCCTGACCTCGGCACCCAGAAATTCATGGGCGACGACGGGATTTGTTCCGGAAATGAGAGTTGAATAGTCGCGGCGCTTGTAGAACATGCCCATGTCGATTCCTAGGACATTGGCCAGATAGATCGCGCGGCTCATGCCGCCCTCATCCGGGCTGATTGCCATCAGGTGGCGGCTGTCGACCTTGAGGTCGGGAGCGTAGCGGAGGATATTCTTGATGAACTGATAAGTCGGTGAAACCGTTTCAAAGCCGTGGAGCGGAATCGCGTTCATAACGCGGGGATCGTGGGCATCAAAGGTAATGATGTTTTCCACACCCATGGCGGTAATTTCCTGCAGGGCATCCGCACAGTCCAGAGACTCACGTCCTGAGCGCCTCTGCTGGCGGCCTTCGTAGAGATAGGGCATGATGACGGAAATCCGTTTGGCTTTGCCGCTGACGGCGGCGATGATTCGCTTCAGATCCTGGAAATGATCGTCCGGAGACATGGCATTTTCGAAGCCCCCGAGTTTGTAGGTCATGGAATAGTTGCAGACGTCGACCATGACATAGATATCGTCGCCGCGGACCGATTCGGTCACCATTCCTTTGGCTTCGCCTGAGCCGAAACGCGGCACGACGCTGCCGATGATATACGTGTCGCGGGCATAGCCGTTCTCATTCTTGACGATTCCGGTCCGGACGCGGTTGCTGCGCCATTCGACGAGATAGTCATTGACTTTTTTTCCGATTCCCGAAATGCTTTCCAGCGGGATGATCGCCAGGCGGCCATCCGGTGCCGAAGATAATACAGGAGTGACCTGTGTGTCGGTTGTTGCGGTGTTCATTGTCTGCCTCCCTGGAACTTTTTCTGCAGGCGGATATCTTCGCCTGTCAGCTTTATGATCTCATAGTGGCTGGTAATTCTGGAAAAGACCCTTTCCGAATAATGGTCTGCGAATTCATTGAGGCCAAGGTTCGTAGAGATGATCGTTGAAAGATTCTTCAGGATCCTTTCATTTACGATGCGGAAAAGCTGGACGGAAACGAGCGAATTGGTAAGCTCCGTTCCCAGGTCATCGAGAATGAGGAGATCGCATCCTTCGATCATCTGACCGTAAGTCCCGTCCTCCGGGCGACGGCTGAATTCAGCGTCCGCCATGATCCGGAAGAAGTCATGGGCTGAAAAATACAGTGTGGAAAAAGAGCGGTCCAGAGCTTCCTTTGCGATGCAGTGAGAGAGGAAGGTCTTACCCACTCCGGTATTGCCGTACAGCAGAAGATTGTTGTCCGGATTTCCGATTCCCGTCACGAATTTCCGGCCTGCGGCATACGCTTCATGCGCTGTTTCACGCGGCGATTTCCCGGTCTTTTCATTTATTATACTATCAGAATAGCAGTCAAATGAAAAGTGCGCAAAGTTTTCTTCTTTTAAGATATCCCCGAGTTCATACCGGTCATAGAGAATGCGGATTTCCGCCTTTCGGAAACAGATGCATTTTTTACCGCCGGCAAAGCCGGTATCGCGGCAGATGGGGCAGTCGTACTGCATTTCCAGGTAATCCTCCGGAAAGCCGCCGGCCTTCAGAAGCGATTTCTTTTCTTCTGAGATTTTCTCGGTTTCCCGGTCAAATGAAGCCAGGTCGGCGCTGCCGCCGAGAATCTGGGCTTTCGCGCTCTGCGACGCGAGAGTGCCGATACGGTCGCTGAGCTGCTTCATTTCCGGTATCTTTTCATAGACTTCGCGGGTGCGTTCCGCAAGTTCCTGCACGTGGCGCATGCGGATGCGGTCGTAGCTCCGCATGATCTCATCATACTGGGAATTCAAAAGAGCCATCAGTCGGTGCCTTTCAGAATTTTTTCCTCGAGGGAATCATAGTCGTAGCGGCGCTGTTCAAAATTGTTGAAGGAATTCGGCCGTGCCGTTTTTTCGGAGGCGGTCTTTTCCTGTCCCGGCGCAGCAGCTTTTTTTTCATGTTCTTCATCGAGCACACGGATATCCGGAATGCCCGTAACGCCTTCTTTTTTCCAGCGGGAGAGAATGCCGTCCGCATAGGAGAAAGAAGCTTTGCCGGATTTCATAACCGTCCGGGAGCAGGCCTCGCGGATCACGTCCATCGGAAAACCGAAATCTTCGATCCATTTCCGCATGAAAGTGATTTCCGCCTCGACCGGACTCCGGTTCGTGATGCCGAGCGCCTTGAGAATCTCATAATAATCCCGGTGGTAATTGTTGACGGAAGCCCGCGCCTCCCGCACGGTGGAAATGCCCTCCGCATGCCAGTTGTAGGCAACCTTTTCGATGTAGCGGAAGACCTTGTGGCCGTTGCTGACGCAGTATTCAATCAGGTAGTCGATGAGGTCCGTCGAGAAATGGAGACCGTCGTAGAAATAGAGCAGCTTCTGCATCTCCGTTTTCGTCAGAGTTTTTCCGAGATATTGTTCGGTAATGAACAGAAGCTCCTTGATGTCTTCATTTCCCTTGAGCTGGGCTGCACGATCCATCGTGACTTTGCCGCCGTCTTCTTCATTTGACTGGAGAGGAACCTGTTCCGACTGAACGACCTGCTTCGGAGAGAGGTCGCTGTTGCAGAAATTCAGGAAAATGATGCCGGTCAGATTTTCGCCGGAGGCGTCCGTTTCCAGACGCAGGACCTTTTCACCTGCCCAGTAGCGGAGCGCGCGAAGCACATCTTTTTCCGTGCAGTTCATGCGGTCTGCAATTGCAGACAGAGTCAGTCCTTCTTCCGTACGGGCAGTTGCCCGGAGAAGGTAAAGATAGATTTTTACGAATTCGCCGTTGGCACGCGGCATATAATTGTCCAGGAACTCATTGGACACAATCGTGGCTTCCCGGGGGAAGCACGTCTGGATTTTCAAATTGTTCATAAGCTGTCCGCCCCTTAATTCGATACAGGAAAGAGTATAGCATATCAGAGGATTTGTGCATCCACAAAGTAATCCACACGCCGGTTGAAGGCGTGTGGATGAGAAAAGCATTCAGGCTGTGAAAGGTGTGGATTAGGTGGACATCTGCTTTCCGAGAAGCTCGTCGCCGACGGTTACGATATCTCCGGCACCCATGGTTATTAACAGGTCGCCGTCCACACAGTGCGTCAGGACGTAATCCTCAATTTCGCCGAAGGATGGGAAGTAGACGGCATCTGCGCCGCGCTTCGAAAGTTCCTTCCGGAGATCGTCCGAGGAAATGCCGATCGTGTTCTTCTCACGTGCGGCATAGATATCTGCCAGAATGACATGATCCGCAAGAGCCAGGGCATCTGCAAATTCAGAGAAGAGAGCCTTCGTTCTCGTATAGGTGTGCGGCTGGAAAATAACCCAGAGCTCACGGTGCGGATAGTTTTTCGCTGCCGTCAGGGTTGCCCGGATTTCCGTGGGATGATGTGCATAGTCATCGATGATCGTGACGCCGCCGATTTTTCCCTTCAGTTCGAAGCGGCGTTCGGTTCCGTAAAAACTCTGCAGTCCCTCACGGATGTCTTCGCCGGAGATGCCCATTTTCCGCCCGAGGGCGATGGAAGCAAGAGCATTGCTGATGTTGTGGACACCCGGTACATTTAGCGTGACGGTCAGGATCGGACGGCCCTTCTCCAGGCAGGTAAAGGTGCCGCAGCCTCTTTCATCATAGGAAATGTCCGATGGAGTGTAGTCGGCTTCCGTATCCGTCATGCTGTAGGTGATGACCTCGCTTTTCAGGTCTTTGACGACCTCCGGATACTTTGCGAAGTCCCGGCAGATAATGACGGTTCCGTCATCCGGGACATTCTGCGCAAACCGGTGGAAGGAAGAAGCGATGTCATCCAGATTTTTGAAGAAATCGAGATGATCCGCATCGACATTGAGAATAACGGCAATTTTCGGGTAGAAAGAAAGAAAACTGTTCGTGTATTCGCAGGCTTCCGCAATGAAAGTCTGGGAGTGTCCGACACGGATATTTCCCTTGATGGCGGGAATGATTCCGCCGACGGTAATCGTCGGGTCAAAGCCTGCAGTCATGAGGATGTAAGAGGCCATCGAAGTCGTGGTTGTCTTGCCATGCGTTCCGGCAACCGCTATCGGGGTCTTGTAGTTCTTCATGATCTGGCCGAGCAGTTCCGCACGGCTGAGCATCGGGATTCCCTTTGACTTAGCGGCGGCAAATTCCGGATTATCCGGATGAATGGCCGCTGTATAGACGACAGCGTCAATGCCGTCAGCAATATTTTCCGCCTGCTGCGCATAAACAATCTTTGCGCCGAGTTTGACAAGGTGGTCGGTCAGCTCTGATTCTTTGGAGTCCGATCCGCTGATATGAAAGCCTTCCTGCATCAGAATTTCGGCGAGACCGCTCATGCTGATGCCGCCGATGCCGATGAAATGCAGGTGAAGCGGTTTTTTGAAATCAATCTGGTACATTTTTCTCTCCTTTTTGCACAATTCGCCTTCGATTATACGCCGAATCATGTTTTTTGCAAATATCGTCAAAATATACAAAAAAAGCTTTTTTATCAATCCAGATTTGTAATATCTGTTCACACTTGAAAATTGATGTGCTATAATTTTCAAGAGGGTTACTGTTACTGATTTTATCCTGATTTTCGGCGTGAGTGAGGTGAGCTTATGATTAAGAAAGAAATGATTGCCATGCTTCTGGCGGGGGGCCAGGGCAGCCGACTCGGAGTTCTGACAGATAATGTAGCAAAACCTGCAGTCTCCTTTGGCGGAAAGTACAGAATCATTGATTTCCCTTTAAGCAACTGCATCAATTCAGGAATCGATACCGTCGGTGTACTGACTCAGTATCGGCCGCTGAGGCTGAATACCCATATCGGCATCGGCATTCCGTGGGATCTGGACAGGAATGTCGGCGGCGTTACGGTACTTCCGCCGTATGAAAAGAGCACGAATACGGACTGGTACACCGGAACGGCGAATGCCATCTTCCAGAACCTGGAATATATGGAACAGTACAACCCGGACTATGTGCTGATCCTTTCCGGCGACCATATTTATAAAATGGACTACGAAGTCATGCTGGATTATCATAAAGCCAGCAAGGCCGACGTTACGATTGCCGTCATGCCGGTTCCGATGGAGGAAGCTTCGCGTTTCGGAATCATCGTTGCCGATGATACCGGAAAAATCACGGAGTTCCAGGAAAAACCGGAACAGCCGAAGAGCAATCTGGCATCCATGGGCATCTACATTTTCAGCTGGCCGGTTCTGCGCGATTCTCTGATCGCATTGAAGGATCAGAGCGGTCTTGACTTCGGCATGCATGTTCTTCCGTACTGCAGGGAAGGCGGAAAACGTCTTTTTGCATACGAATTCAACGGCTACTGGAAAGACGTAGGCACGCTGGGTTCCTACTGGCAGGCCAATATGGAGCTGATCGACGTGATTCCGGAATTCAACCTCTATGAGGAATTCTGGAAAATTTATACAAGAGGAGACATTATACCGCCTGATTTCATTTCCAGCAGTGCGGTTGTCGACAAATGCATCCTCGGCGAGGGAACGGAAATCTACGGCGAAGTCCACAGTTCCGTCATCGGCCCGGGTGTAAGAATCGAGGAGGGCGCCGTCGTGCGCGACTCCATCATCATGCAGGATTCTTTTATCGGTAAAGGTGCCCAGATTGACCATGCGGTGATTGCGCAGTCAGTTGCCATCGGAGACCGCTGCATCGTGGGCTGCGGCGAAGATGCGCCGAACGTATATAATAAGAAGGTCTATGCTTTCGGACTGGTTACGATCGGAGAGAATTCCATTGTTCCGGGCGGCGTCCGGATCGGTAGAAACACGGCAATCATCGGTGAGACGGACCTTTCGGACTATCCGAACGGAGAGCTTCCTTCCGGCGGAGCAATCATTCATTCCCTGAATCCGGAAGAGGCAGCGGAAAACGAGAGAGAAGGTGAGCAGGCATGAGGGCACTCGGAATCATTTTAGCGGGCGGAAACAATAACCGCATGCACGAACTTTCCAATAAAAGAGCTATCGCGGCGATGCCGATCGGAGGCTCTTACCGCAGCATCGATTTTACGCTTTCCAATATGACGAATTCGCATATCCAGAAGGTTGCGGTGCTTACGCAGTACAACGCAAGATCGCTCAACGAGCATCTGAGCTCTTCGAAATGGTGGGATTTCGGCCGAAAGCAGGGAGGACTGTTCCTGTTCCCGCCGACCATTACCTCGCGGAGCAGCTTCTGGTACCGCGGTACCGCAGATGCCATTTATCAGAACCTGACCTGGCTGAAGCAGAGCCACGAGCCGTATGTTGTGATTGCTTCCGGCGACGGCATCTATAAGCTTGACTACAACAAGGTGCTGGAATACCACATTTCCAAGAGAGCAGACGTGACCGTTGTCTGCACGGAGTGCCATGACGATGATGTCAGCCGTTTCGGCGTCCTGAAAATGAACGAGGATTTCCGTATCGAGGAATTCGACGAAAAGCCGATGGTCAGCAAATCCAATGTCATTTCCGCCGGCATCTATGTCATCCGCCGCCGTCAGCTGATTGAACTGATTGAAAAATGCGCCATGGAAGAGCGTTACGATTTCGTCAAGGATATCCTGATCCGCTACAAGGACCTGAAGAGGATCTACGGCTACAAGATCAATACGTACTGGAGCAATATCTCGACTGTGGAATCCTATTACAAGACCAACATGGATTTCCTGAAACCGGAAGTGCGTGACTATTTCTTCCGTCAGTCGCCGAGCATCTACAGCAAGATTGACGACAATCCGCCTGCGAAATACAATCCGGGCTGCCAGGTCCGCAACAGTCTGGTTTCATCCGGCTGCATCATCAACGGCACAGTAGAAGACTCCGTCATATTCAAGAAAGTCTTCGTCGGCACCAACTGCTACATCAAGAATTCCATCATACTCAACGACGTTTATATCGGCGATAATACCCATATAGAGAACTGCATCGTCGAAAGCCGGGACACGATCCGCGCGAACTCCTATCACTGCGGTGAGAATGGCATCAAGATCGTCATTGAGAAGAACGAGAGATACGTCATCTAAAAGGAGGCTAATCATGAACATTACAGATGTGAGGGTCAGAAAAGTCACCAAAGAGGGGAAAATGAAGGCTGTCGTATCAATCACGATTGATGATGAATTTGTCGTACATGACATTAAAGTCATCGAAGGTGAAAAGGGACTCTTTATTGCCATGCCTTCCAGAAAAGCTACGGACGGAGAATACCGGGACATTGCGCATCCGATCAATTCCAAGACACGGAGCGAGATTCAGGAAATCATCCTTCAGAAGTATGAAGAGACATTAGCGGCGGAAGAAGCGGAGACAGATGAGCAGCCGGAAGCTGCGGACAGTTCCGAAGCAGTTCCGGAAGAGGCTCCGTCAGCTGAAGCACCGGGAACGGAAGGAATGCCGGAAGGATAAAATTCAGGTCTGGCTATACATTTGAGATGAGCATACACTTAAAAACAGGGCAAAATGCACTATATCTTGTGCTTTTGCCTTGTTTTTTACACTAATTTGTCAAAATTATTACGAAATATTAAATATTTACTTCCTATACGTAACATTTGATGATATAATCAGGTGGCTATGAAAGGAAGCAGATATTTATGTTAAAGAAACGACTGGGAGCATTTATCCTGACAGCGGCATTGGTGATGAGTCTGACGGTTCCGGCATATGCGGACACTCAGGATGATATCGCAAATGCACAGGCAGCGCAGAGCACGGCACAGGAAAATCTCGATAATACGAACAGCACGATCAATGAACTGCAGGACCAGAAAGATAGCCTGCAGACGTATCTGTCTCAGCTCAATGCACAGATGACACAGCTTTCTGACAGTCTAACCGATCTGAACAACCAGATTGACCAGAAAAACACGGAAATCGAAAATACGAAAGCAGCTGTCGTGCGTGCAAAGAATGATGAAGAGAACCAGTATGCGGATATGGAAACCCGTATCCAGTATATGTACGAAAACGGCAATACCGATCTCCTGAGCACGCTGGTAACATCAGACAGCATTTCTGATTTTATCAATCGTGCCGATGAGATCTCTCAGATCAGCCAGTATGACAGAGACTGCCTGAATGAGTATATCGAGACCTGCAGAAGCATTGAACAGAAACAGGCCAGCCTGGAAAATGATCAGGCATCGCTGCAGGCCCTTAAGGAAAATGCAGAGCAGAAGAAGCAGGAAGTCGTGGATCTTGCCGCTTCAACGGATGAAAAAATATCGGAGTACACGGCGAATATTTCTGATCAGGAACTTCAGGCATCCAACCTTCAGGAACAGATCAGCGAACAGAAGGCACTCCTTTCCGATCTGCAGGCAAAAGCAGCAGCGGAAGAAGCTGCAAGAAAACAGGCCGAAGCAGCAGCGGCGGCAGCGGCAGCCCTGGCAGAACAGAAAGCAGCTGAAGAAGCTGCAGCAGCGCAGGCTGCAGCAGCGGCTCAAGCTGAGGCTTCGAAAAACACCGTATCAGACTCAGCAGCCGCTTCCGCGGCATCATCGGCGGATACTTCATCAAGTTCTGCATCGACAGCAGCGGCGGTGTCAGACACTTCTTCGTCATCATCGACGTCCGCAGCAGATACAGAAACAACCGGCGGTACTTATCTCGGCACTTTTATGCTGACAGCCTATTGCCCATGTGCGAAATGCTGCGGCCGTGCCAATGCTCCGACGGCAAGCGGTGTCATGCCTACTCCGAACCATACGATAGCAATGGCCGGTGTTCCGTTCGGAACAAAGCTTCTGATCAACGGGACGGTCTATACGGTCGAAGATCTCGGAACGCCATACGGCCATGTCGATATTTTCATGTCTTCCCACAGCGCCTGCCTTGAATTCGGCGTGCAGTACGCGGAAGTCTACCAGGTAGGATGATTTTTCATTCATAATCAGCATGTTTTGCCTTGACTTTCTCGGGCAGAATACATATAATTACATTTGCCGCTGACAGAACGAAAGTTCTGAAACGGTATCGATGCGTGGCTCAGCTTGGTAGAGCGCTGCGTTCGGGACGCAGAGGCCGCTGGTTCGAATCCAGTCGCATCGACGGCGGGAAACCGCAGAAATAAAGGCTTTTCGGAGATGATCCGGAAGGCCTTTTGTAATTTACCTAATGTTTTACCTAATGCTTTTTCTTTTTTCCTGTCGGCAGTCGCCGAGATTCTATTTCCGGAAGGCTCTTGATTCAACGATAAATCGAAAAAATTTTCCCTGTAAGAATGTCACATACTATCCTCTTTAAGCGTCATATCTATTAATGATGATTAATGGAAGAGGTGAAGCAACTTTGATACGGAAGAGGACATTTTCAGTTCTGACAATAGCAGTGATGATTTTCTCACTGACGGGATGTGCCGGGAACCAGGGCAAGGAAAAAGCATATACGGATATGAAAGGGCTCTCCTCAGCTACACAGAAGCAGGAGAAAACATCCATGGAGCAGGATGGGAAGAAGCTGTTGTTTGATGCGGATGTTTCCATACCAGATACAGAAAAGATCTACCGTGTGACACTGGGTCCGGACGAGGATAAAGCAAGGCGGCTGGGGAAAAAACTGATGGAGGACAAGTACCGGAATATTGCAAGACTTTCAGAATGGGACTTGGTCGCGACAAAGACGGAATCAGCGGACAGCGAAACACTGGCGGATTTTGCTTTAGATGACGAATGGGCCGTGAATTATACCGATGTCGTGCATGATGTTTCTTATGGAGACTATCATGGTGAGGACCAATATGGAAAAGACGCATTTTTGTTCAGATATGGTTATACAACGGATATCATCCCAAATGGAATGCAGATGAGACCGGAGGAAGCCGGAGAATCCGTCTGTTCGTTTTTCAAGGATTACACAGGATTTACTTTTGCGCCATACAGGATTCTGGCAGCGGACAGTACGGAAGATGGTGCGAAATCAGGCTATTATACAGTATGGCTTCGTGCTGTATATGAAAATTTCCCGGTCTGCATTAAGTCTGATTCGGTACCGTTAGGCCTCAATGCCAGCATTTCAGAAAATGGGATCGTTGATTTCCAGGGGCTGTTTCTCCTGAAGAAGACAGGTCAGGATGAAGTGACGAAAATCGTGACACTGCAGTCTGTCATGGATCGGCTGAAGGCATCTTTTTCGCAGCTCTCAAATTCCGTTGAAATCAGGATAAGCCATATTGCTCTTGAATATGTATCTGAAAGACAGAAAGGGAAGTCATACCTGCTCCGCCCGGTATGGGCATTTTACGGTACGGCGGCACCGGAGGGGGGAACCGGACGAGATGAGGACTGGGTCTATCTATATTCTGCGGAGGATGGGACTTTGTATGATTATGGGGATTTATACAGCAGCCGGGGCGGGATGCAGCAGGCAGCCGGTACAAGTGCCGCTGCAAAACCTTGAGCATGGTCGGGTGTGACTTTAAGAGGATGTTCCATTCGTGGCAGATCTATGTATCAATCATAGCGGGGCTTTTCATGCTGCTGCGCCCACTCATGGAACTGTACGGGACATGGAAGGAATATACTCCGATGACCCTGCTCTCCATGCCTTTGGCAGTCAGCGACTTCACACCGTTCGCGGCAGTCTTCTGTGTCCTGCCTTTTGCGGACAGCTTCTGTGAAGACTTCTCATCGCATTACCTTTGCGGCATCCTGCAGAGGGTCGGAGTGCGGAGGTATGCCATCCTGCGCTGCATCTCCGTAGCCATATCCGGTGGTCTTGTCATGGGTGTAATCATGCTGATGACGATCCTGATGTGTGTGGCAGGGGCGGGAAGGCCGGATACGGCTGAGAGCGTTGCATTCCTGTCGGGATCCGTCTGGATGCGAATGGGGATCATCCTGACAGGGAATGGGATCCTCCTTTATCTCTGCCGTATCCTGCTTGCTTTCCTTTTCGGTGCATTGTGGGCACTCGTCGGACTTGTGATATCCTCGTTTGTGCCGAACCGGTATGTGTCGATGATTGCGCCGTTCGTGCTCTATCAGGCATTATGGTTCTTCCTTGATGAGAATGTGTTAAATCCGGTTTATCTATTCAGAGGGGACTTCAGTCACATTCCGTCTTTTGCATTTATCGTCCTATGGCAGACGCTGTGCATAGGCCTATGCGTGGCGTTGTCCTGCCTCGGAATCAGGAGGAGAATGGAAAGTTGAACACGGCTGCGGTCATTGCGCTTTCAAAAATGAAATCATGGCACCGTGATCCCAGGATCATTGCGGCTTTCTTTCTGGGACTGGCCCTGTGCTTCCTGAATGAGAAGAGATACCTTGCTTTTGCCGCGGCGGCAGGGTGCCCCATCCAGGTGGTGGAATCCTACATCGTCGCAGGCTCGATTGTGACATCTTTCACGGGGATGCTCCTGGGCGTGCTCCTGCTTCTGTCGGATGCCCCCTTTATCGAAAAGCTGAGTCCATACGAAATCATCCGTACGGGGAAGACGAAGTGGATAGCTGGAAGGATTTTCTATATTGTCTTATCGTGTATGCTATATTCTCTTATCATGGCCATGTTTTCCATGCTTTTAAGCCTGTCTTCAGATGGATTGTCCCTTGCGGATGAATGGAGCCCGGCCATGCTTATGCTTTCTGGAAAACAGCCGGAATTTGCCAGGACCGAATTTGGACTTTTCTTTCCCTATCCGGGTTTTACTTCTGCGATGCGGCCGTATGAGGCGGCAGTATTGACGCTGGCACTCAACAGCTGCTATTTCTGTCTGCTGTGCCTGTGCATCTTAGCTGTCAATATCCGTAACGGACACAACTTTGGCTGGGCGGCAGCTGCCGGAATCCATATCGGAGGATATCTCATCAGTATGAATGTGCCCTTGATGCCGGCGTATGCATCGCGTCTTTCATTGCTTCTCGACGCCCTGCCCGCCGGCCTTTATACTTCGGCACTGGGCAATCCCGTTCTGCCATCCGCTCTGACGCTGATAGGACTTGTCTGTGTCTTTGCCGGTATATCGCTTCATTTTGCCCATCACTATGAGATTTAAGGATGAGAGCATGAAAATGATACGATGGCCGGCTGTGGCGGTTTTTTATCTTGCAGTCCTTTTCCTTATCCGGGAGCCTGTGCATGGAAACTACATTTTTATGGGGATACCGGCAGCTGCGGTCAGGGGGGAAGTGGATTATCTTGCCTTCAGCAGATGGCTGCTGATGATGAGTGCCCCGATACTGGCCAGCGGGTTCTTTCTCGAAAGAAGCAGCCGGATAGAACTTTTTGCACGTCTTCGGATGAAAGACCGGAAGCAGTGGAATTTCAGACAGCTTTCTGCCGGCGTGGCTATTGCGACAACCTGGGCGCTTTCCCTGGGCCTCTTATCTGTCTTCTGTGTCGGCATGGAGACAGCGGTACAGGTTTTCCTGCTTCTGTGGCTTTCATTTGTGCTGGAGAACTTCTTACTTATGTCGGTTTTTCTGCTGTCGGGAAAGGCTGCGTGGTCTGGCGTGATTTCCATCCTGCTGACAGGAGGACTTTTCCTCTTCGGGGAGCATGTGCACGGAGTGGGACGATATCTTCCGACAATGTGGGGAATGTTTTGCAGGAGTGCACATGATCAACCGGATGGATATTCCTTTTGGTTATCGATTATCCTTTTAGTGCTGGCGAATTTACTGTCTGCTTTTGTTTATGGATGTACGGCGGGCAGGCGCGTCTGAAGAGAGTGGAGGCTGTAAATGGAAACCATCAAGATAGAAAATGCCGGAAAGTGTTTTAAGGGTAAATGGGTGCTGAGGAATGTCAGCATGGATTTCGAGGCAGGAAGGATATACGGGCTTATCGGCAGGAACGGTGCAGGTAAAACAATGCTGCTGAAAATGATCTGCGGTCTGGCAGCGCTTTCGGAGGGCTCGATTACCGTTGAAGGAAAGAGAATCGGAATTGATACGGATATCCCTGAATCTGTCGGGGCAGTCATCGAAGTGCCGGGATTCCTTCCTGACAGGAGCGGATTTGAGAACCTGAAATATCTTGCAGGATTACGGAAAAGGATAGGGGATACAGAAATCAGGGACAGCATTATCAAGGTGGGGCTGGATCCATCTGAGAGGAAACATGTGGGAAAGTATTCCCTCGGCATGCGTCAGCGGCTTGGAATCGCGCAGGCAATCATGGAAGACCCTGATATCCTCCTCCTCGATGAACCGATGAACGGGCTTGATACCAGTGGGGTCGCAGATGTAAAAGAACTTCTTAAGAAACTTAAACAGTCCGGGAAGACCATCATCCTGGCCAGCCACTATATGGAGGATGTAGCTGAACTCTGTGATATTGTATGCAGGATGGAAGGCGGGACTTTGATCAGAGAGACCATTATAGCAGACTGCCCAGGGCAGCTTTAATAATGCTTCTTGAAAAGTGTAACGAAATATCATCGGCATGAGAAGGGGAATAAGGATGCACGCTTGCTGGTGCTGGAAGGGATAATATCAGGGCTTGCCACAATTATACTAATAAAGATGATATTATTTCTGTATAACATTATTGCATGCGGATTTATGACATCAATCAG
>Ga0183097_10570_pt1 | contig 59738 bp, 58 predicted proteins | sample BioMet8_FD_128883 | JGI IMG/M metagenome (GOLD analysis project Ga0183097, IMG submission 128883) | Microbial communities from bioreactor (seeded with sewage sludge) at Lawrence Berkeley National Lab, California, USA - Biofuel... | ecosystem: Engineered > Bioreactor > Anaerobic > Unclassified ... | reverse complement strand
AGCAGTCGAAGCTGCAGCAGCAAAAACCACAGCAGCAAAAACCACAGCAGCAAAAACCACAGCAGCAAAAACCACAGCAGCAAAAACCGCAGCAGCAAAAACCGCAGCAGTTGAAGCCGCAGCAGCCGAAACCGCAGCAGTCAAAGCCACGGCAGTCAAAGCCGCAGCAGCCAAGGCCGCAGCAGTCAAAGCCGCAGATAGAACCGCAGCAGCCGGTGCAGCAGGCAAAACCGCAGCGTTCATCCCATGGATCCCGGCGTTCACCCCTGACAGATATTTCCAAGCTGGTGCATGCCAATCTTCTCAAAACGCCGCCGGTTCAGGTGAAAAAAGGCGCCAAGGTAAAAATCATTCCGCTCGGCGGACTGGAACGGATCGGCATGAATATCACCGCCTTCGAATATGAAGACAGTATTATCGTGGTTGACTGCGGTCTGGCATTTCCGAGTGACGATATGCTTGGGATCGATATGGTTATCCCCGATATTACTTACCTCAAGGAAAATGCCTCTAAGGTAAAAGGCTTTGTGATCACACACGGACACGAAGATCATATCGGTGCGCTTCCTTATGTCCTGAAAGAACTGAACGTTCCCGTATACGGCACAAAACTTACCGTTGCTCTGATCCGGCATAAGCTGGAAGAGCAGGGAATCGCGGATTCGGCACATCTCAATGTGGTATGCCACGGGGATACGGTTCCGCTGGGTGCATTTAAGGTTGAATTCATAAAAACGAATCATTCCATTTCCGACAGTTCCTCGCTTGCCATTTTTACACCGGCAGGCGTCATATTCCATACAGGGGATTTCAAGGTGGACTATACACCGGTATTCGGCGAGGCTGCCGATCTTCAGCGTATGGCGGAGCTCGGGAAACAGGGTGTGCTTGCCATGCTGAGCGATTCCACGAATGCTGTCCGTCAGGGCTTTACCATGTCGGAAAGAACAGTCGGAAGAACGTTTGATGTGATTTTTGCGGAGCACCAGAAGAATCGGATCATTGTATCAACGTTTGCATCGAACGTGGACCGTGTCCAGCAGATCATCAACACTGCCTATAAATATGGCAGGAAGGTCGTTGTGGAAGGCCGCAGCATGGTCAATGTGATCGGGACAGCGAATGAACTGGGGTATATCAAAATTCCGGAAGGAACGCTGATCGATATAGAACAGCTGAAAAATTATCCGCCGGAGAAAACGGTTCTCTGTACCACAGGCAGCCAGGGAGAAAGCATGGCGGCTCTGTCACGTATGGCAAGCGGCATGCATAAAAAGGTCACCATTCAGCCGAGTGATGTGATTATTTTAAGCTCCAATCCCATTCCGGGAAATGAAAAGGCAGTGGACAAAGTCATCAACGAACTTTCCATGAAAGGCGCGGAAGTGATTTTCCATGATACCCATGTCTCCGGACATGCGTGCGCGGAAGAAATCAAGCTGATGTATGCGCTTCTCCGCCCGCGGTTTGCATTGCCGGTTCACGGAGAATACCGTCATCTTAAGGCGAACAAGGAAATTGCCCTGGCAGTCGGGATCCCTCCCGAAAATATTCTCCTGATGTCTTCCGGCGATGTGGTGGAACTTTCAGCAGACTCCTGCAAAGTAACGGGCCGTGTTCAGGCAGGCGGGATCCTTGTGGACGGACTTGGCGTAGGAGATGTCGGAAATATTGTTTTAAGAGACAGACAGAATCTTGCACAGAACGGGATCATTATCGTATCGCTTGTTCTGGAGAAGGAAAGCAGCCGCCTTTTGTCCGGTCCGGATATTGTTTCACGCGGTTTTGTCTATGTGAAAGAGTCAGAGGACCTGATGGGAGAGGCCAGAGAAGTTGTGGAGAACAGTGTCAGTGAGTGCCTGAACGCCCGAATGACAGACTGGCCCAGGATCAAAAACAGCATCCGGGATGATCTGAGTGATTTTCTGTGGAAAAAGATGAAGCGCAATCCGATGATCCTGCCTATCATTACGGGAGTGGACTAAATGGGACATGCCGTTCGAAAAATCAATCAGATATCCGGGAAAATCATGGGAATCGCGGTCAGACTGCTTATTTTTGCAGGGATCGTATTTGTGATATTCAAGGGGATCTCGGCTGCCTATCAATTCGGGCACAGTATTTTTTATGCGGTTGGAATAGAGGAAGCTCCCGGCAGGAATATTGATGTAACCGTAACGGAGGGAACCGGGGTAAAAGATGCAGCGGAACTTTTGAAAAAAAAGGGACTGATCGACAACGAATGGTCTTTTCGCGTACAGGCAAAATTTTTTGACTTAAAGATTACGCCGGGAACCTATCTTCTGAATACTTCCCAGTCCTCCAAGGAAATGCTGGAAACGCTGAATGCGGGACCCGATACGGAAAACGGCGCCAAAAGCGAAACGGAGTCTCCATGATCGCGGAACAAAGGATATCGGATTATCTGGATTCGCTGAACGGCGAAAATACGGCGGCTCTGGAAAAAATCCGGGCAGAGGCTGTTAAAGAGGAAGTTCCTGTTATCCGTCGGGATACGGAAAACTTTCTCCGGACAATGATTTGCGCGCTGCGTCCTTTGGAAATTCTGGAAGTGGGAACCGGTGTTGCCTATTCGGCCCTGATCATGGCGGCTGCATCTCCGGAAGATACGCACATTACCACCATTGAAAATTATGAACCGCGTATTCCGGAAGCCCGGAAAAATATCAGACGTGCCAAAGCGGAAAAAAAGATCTCCCTGATCGCTCTGGATGCCGATCTGGCACTTCGGGATCTGAAGAAAAACAGGTATGATCTGATTTTCATGGATGCCGCAAAAGGGCAGTATCTGAAATGGTTTTCCTTTCTCTTTCCTGCATTAAAGGAGCAGGGGGTCCTGATTTCCGATAATGTTCTGCAGGACGGGCTGATCGCAGAGTCCCGCTTTGCTATAGACAGGCGGGATCGGACCATCCACAAACGCATGCGGGAATACCTGTATGTGCTGACACATACGGAAGGTCTTGTTACCTCAATTATTCCGGTCGGGGACGGTGTGGCAGTCAGTGTAAAAAATACCGGCAGGGGAGAATGAAAATGAAAAAACCTGAGCTGCTGCTTCCGGCAGGCAGTCTTGATGTTTTAAAAACGGCAATCCGTTACGGAGCGGATGCTGTCTATATCGGCGGAGAGGCTTTCAGCCTGCGGGCCATGGCCAAAAATTTTTTACCGGATGAAATGCGGGAAGCAGTCTGTTATGCACATGACAGAGGAAAGAAAATTTATGTGACCGCGAACATTCTGGCACATAACAGAGATCTGACAGAAGCAGAACGGTATTTTGGGGAGTTAAAGGAAATGAATCCCGATGCTGTTCTGATTTCCGATCCGGGTATTTTTCAAATTGCAAGAAGGGTCTGTCCCGAAATCCCCGTTCATATCAGCACACAGGCGAACAACACAAATTACGGAACTTTTCTTTTCTGGAAAGAACAGGGAGCATCGAGAGTCGTGACGGGCAGGGAGTTATCCCTGCAGGAGATCCGTGAAATCCGGACAAAAGTTCCGAAGGATATGGAAATTGAGACCTTTGTTCACGGGGCCATGTGCATTTCCTATTCGGGAAGGTGTTTGCTCAGCAATTTTATGACCGGACGGGACGCCAACCGGGGAGAGTGTACCCATCCCTGCCGCTGGACCTATTCCGTTGTGGAGGAAAAACGCCCCGGAGAATACATGAATGTCTATGAAAATGAGCGCGGCACCTATCTGTTCAATTCCAGGGATCTGTGCATGATCGAACATATTCCGGAACTGGTCGATGCCGGCATCGACAGTTTGAAGATAGAAGGAAGAATGAAAACGGCGCTTTATGTAGCGGCTGCGGCAAGGACCTACCGAAAGGCACTGGATGACTATTTTGAAGACCCCGACTTGTACCGGAGACATCTTGCGTGGTATAAAGAAGAAATCGGAAAGGGAATTTACCGTGACTTTACAACCGGGTTCTTTTTCGGGAAGCCGGGACCGGGGGATCAGATTTATGACAGCAACACCTACCGGAAAAATTATACGTATCTTGGCACGGTGGAAAAGGTGTTTCCTTCCGGGCAGGCAATGTTCGGACAGAAAAACAAATTTTCCGTGGGAAACAGGATCGAGATCATGAAACCGGACGGCCGGAATATTTCATCCGAAGTCACGGATATCCGGGATGAAAAGGGACTCTGTCAGGAAAATGCGCCGCATCCGGGGCAGCTCCTGTTTGTCAGAATGAATCCCGTGCCGGAAGAGGGAGATATCCTCAGAATGAAATCAATAACGGGAGACAACTGATGGTCATAACTTTTTTGATCTGTTCCTTTCTCTGTGCTGCATACTGGCTTGTTCTTGTATTTTATGCGGGGGTGCTGGCATCGCAGAACTGGATCTGGCTGATCATGTCGATCTTTTTTGCCGGGAATGCCTATGCGGCCAGAGTCTACCGGGAGGATCCGAAAAATATTCCCCTCTGGCTTGTCTGCTCGCTGCATACGCTTTGTATTTCCGGTACTGCAATTTTCGTGGTCATTGCCATTCTGATCGGGACGGCAATGCATCCGGTCCCTGCAAGAGGCCTGGATTATGTGGTGGTTCTGGGAGCCAAGGTAGAAGAGGATAAGAGTCCGAGTCCGTCACTGCAAAAACGTCTGGATACGGCCATTGAATATGAGGACACGAATCCCGGGACGATTTTTGTTCTTTCCGGCGGGAAAGGGCCAAACGAGCCGGTCACGGAAGCGGAGGCCATGGCAGCTTACCTTACGGAAAACGGGATACCGGCGGACAAACTCCTGCTGGAGATCCAGTCCGGAAACACCAATGAAAATGTTATTTGCAGCAAGGCTTTGATCGACAGGGTCACGGAGGAAAAACGGCAGAAGAGCATGCAGACAAAAGGACAGCCGGAGGGAAACGGCGGAAGGGGAATGGTTCTGCAGGCGGAGGAGCGTCCGCTGCGGATTGGTTTTCTGACCGGTGATTTTCATCTGTTCCGTACACTCAACATAGCCAAAAAACAGGGGATCGCAAATGTGTACGGAATATCCGCCCGGTCGGATCCTGTATTGTTTGTTCATCTCTGTTTCCGGGAATGTCTTGCTGTTTTAAAAGATAAATTTCTTGGGAATATGTAAAACCACAGCAAAAAAAAACGGCATGAGAAAAGCCCCGGAAAGGGGAGAAGGAGCATGTTTTAGATGAATTTTGAAAAGCAGATCGAAAATCTGAAAAATCTCACGGCATATACGTTATCAGGGGTCACGGATATTCCCGAAATCAATGCCGCCGGGGTAACCATGGAACATAAAAAAACGGGAGCGCGCATTTTCCTGCTGCTTGCCGATGATGACAACAAGGTGTTTACGATAGGATTCAGGACGCCTTCGAAAAACAGTACCGGTGTTGCACATATCATTGAGCATACGGTCCTCTGCGGATCGGAAAAATACCCGAGCAAGGATCCGTTTGTGGAACTGGTCAAAGGATCTCTCAACACATTTCTGAATGCCATGACGTATCCGGACAAAACCATTTATCCGGTCGCCAGCTGCAATGATACCGACTTTCAGAATTTGATGGATGTTTATCTGGATGCTGTTTTTCATCCGAATATTTACAGGGAAGAAAAAATTTTCAGACAGGAAGGATGGCATTATGAATTGACGGAGCCGGATGGAGAACTTTCCCTGAACGGCGTAGTCTATAATGAAATGAAAGGTGTCTATTCGAGTGCGGACGGCGTCATGGAGCGGGGAATTACAAAGGTACTCTATGAAGGACATCCCTACGGGGAGGAATCCGGAGGAGACCCGGACTGCATCCCGGAGCTTACTTATGAGGAATACCTGGACTTTCACCGGAAGTACTATCACCCGACCAATTCCTTTCTCTACCTGTACGGGAACATGGATTTTGCAGAACAGCTGGACAGGATAGACAAAACCTGTTTTTCCGGATATGAAAAGAGGCCGGACAGCCGTACAGACTCCCTGATCCGGACACCCATACCCCGGGAAAAACCGGTATCGGCGGATTTTGATTTTTCCATTTCGGAAAGCGAATCGGAACAGAAGGCATCTTATCTTACGCTGAATACGCTTGTAGGGTGTGAACTGGACCCGCTGAAATACATGGGCCTTCAGGTACTGGACTATATTCTTCTGCAGGTTCCCGGGGCGTACCTGCATGATGCGCTGATCGATGCGGGGATAGGGGAAGATGTTTACGGAGGCTTTACGCCCGGCATTCGGACACCGTATTTTTCCGTGATCGCAAAGAATACCGAACCGGAAAGAAAGGGAGAATTTCTTTCCGTCATCAAGGGGACGTTCCGGAAACTCGCACAATCCGGCATCGACAGAGATAAACTGCTTGCAGCCATCAACGTTGCGGAATTCAAAGCCCGTGAGGCGGATTTCGGAAATTATCCGAAGGGACTGATCTACGGGATCCAGAGCTTTGACAGCTGGCTTTATGATGCGGATCCCTGCATGCACCTTAAATTTCAAGGTGTTTTTGATGAACTGAAGAAAAAAACAAAGGAAGGTTTTTTTGAAGATCTGATCCGGGAAGTTCTTCTGGATAATCCGAACGAAGCGGCAATTACCTTCCATCCGGTCAAAGGTCTTACCGCAAAAAAGGATGCGGAACTGAAACAGACTCTGAAAGAGATCCGGGATAAAATGTCAAAGGAAGAACGGGAACAGACCATTCGGATGACAAAAGAGCTGAAGGATTATCAGACCGAGCCTTCCCGGGAAGAGGATCTCCTGAAAATTCCGATGCTGAAGCGCAGTGATATCGGACGGGATGCGGAAAAAGTGATCTGGGAGAAAAAAGCCGAATGCGGGGTTCCGGTCATTCATTCGGATATTTTCACATCCGGAATTGTTTATCTGAAAATAGTATTTGACTGCAATTTTTTGCCGGAAGAAGATCTGCCATACCTTTCTTTTCTGAAGGAAGTGTTCGGTTATATCGATACGGGAGAGCACTCCTATGAGGATCTTGCGACACAGATCAATTTAAACAGCGGCGGGATCGGGTTCGGTACGGAAAGCTATCCGGATCTGACAGGAAAAAATGAATCCGCATTTACTTTCAGCGTCAATGCCAAGGTCCTTGCCGACAAAATAGGTTTTGCGTTTGATGCAGCTTCGGAAATGCTTTTTTGCTCCAAACTGGACGATACGCTCAGACTGAAAGAAATCCTCGGAGAGATCAAATCAGGGATGAAGGAAAAATTGACTTCTTCCGGTCACACGGCCGCCGCTAACCGTGCCGCGTCCTTCTTTTCAAAAGATGCCTGCTTTCATGACGCCACAAAAGGGATCGCGTACTACCGGATGCTGGAAAAGGCCGGAGAAGAATATGAGAAAAATCCGTCTGCACTTTCAGAGAAACTGATTGAAATAGCCGGGAAGGTTTTTACGGCGGATCATATGCTCCTGGATGTTACCTGCGATGAAAAGGACTATGAATCCTTTCGTGCATGCGTTCAGAACTTTAAGGAGAAGGTTCCGGCCGCCGCGGAAAGGGAAAACCTTTTCCGGTTTCTTCCGAAAGAAAGAAAAGAAGGATGGACCTGCGCTTCGCGTGTCAATTATGTGGCGCGATCCGGAAACTTTATCCGCCATGGTTTTTCCTATACGGGGGTCCTGAAAATCCTGAAGGTTCTGATGAGTTACGGTTATCTCTGGAATAATATCCGGGTAAAAGGCGGTGCCTACGGATGTATGTCCGCATTCTGCCGAAACGGGGATACCGGGTTTGTTTCCTACCGGGATCCGAAGCTCAGAGAAACAGATTTGATCTATGACGGAATTCCGGAGTATGTCAAAAACTATCAGGCAGACGAACGTGAAATGACGAAAGCGATCATCGGAGCCATAAGCGATCTGGATATGCCCCAAACGCCGCTGACAAAGGGACTGCGGGGTCTTTCCGCCTATCTTTCCCATATCACGAATGAAGACCTTCAAAAAGAACGCGATGAGATACTGAATGCTTCTCCGGAAGATATCCGTGCACTGGAACCGCTGCTATCCGCGGTCCTGTCGGACGGACAGAAATGTACGATCGGAGGAGAAACGCAGATCAGTGAATCCCCGGACCTTTTTACATCCATAGAACCATTGTTTAAAAACTGAGAAAACGAGGCAAAAATGAAGTCAGGATTTATTGCATTGATCGGGAGACCGAATGTGGGGAAATCCACACTGATGAATCATCTGATCGGACAGAAGATCGCCATCACATCCGAAAAACCGCAGACCACCCGGAACAGGATCCGAACTGTATTTACGGATGAACGCGGGCAGATCGTGTTTGAGGATACCCCGGGACTTATCCAAAGCAGGAATAAACTGGATGAATATATGATGGACGTATCTTCCCGGGTAATGAAGGATGCGGATGCCGTCCTTTGGATCACGGAGGCATCGGAATATATCGGAGCGTCGGAAAAACAGATCGCGAAGGATCTGGAAAGAATCCGGAAGCCGGTCATTCTGGTGATCAACAAGACGGATAAGCTCAGCAATAAAAATGTGCTGCTGAAAGAAATGGAAGAATTCCGGAAGCTGTTCCGGTTTAACGACATCGTACCGGTTTCTGCTTTAAGGGATACCAATACGGACGAGCTTCTGAATATCCTGTTTTCGGTACTGCCGGAGGGACCGCAGTTTTATGATGCGGAAACGGTAACCAATGAACCGATGAAGGAGATTGCCGCGGAAATGATCCGGGAGCAGGCACTTCGTCTTCTGAAAGAAGAAGTACCGCACGGAATAGCCGTTATGGTACAGAAATACAGCGAACGGCCTTCCGGTGAGCTGATCGATATCGAAGCGGATATTATCTGCGAAAGGGAAAACCACAAAGGGATCATCATCGGAAAAGGCGGCTCCATGCTGAAAAAGATCGGAACGCTTGCACGGAAATCCATTGAGGATACGGCAGAGAAAAAGGTCAATTTAAAATTGTTCGTCAAGGTCCGGAAGGACTGGCGGGAAAATCCGTATCAGGTCAAAGATTTCGGATATGATACAAAAAAACTGAAAAAATAGACGGTGCGCAGTATTCCGAAAAGAGAGAAATGAATTCCAATATTGTGGAAGTGACCGGCATCGTGATCAAATCACAGCCGATCGGGGAACAGGACAAAAGGATCACGCTTCTTACCAGAGAACGCGGCAGGCTTTCGTTTTTTGCGCATGGTGCGAGGCGGCCGGGAAATTCCTTTATGGGAGTGACCCGGCTTTTTGCATACGGAACGTTTCATCTTTATGAAGGCCGGGATTCCTACAATCTGCAGGCTGCGGAGATCACAAATTATTTTGAGGATATTCCGATGAATGTTGAAAACACCTGTTACGCTTCCTACTTCCTTGAACTTGCAGATTATTACGCACATGAATATGTCAATGAACCGCAGATGCTGAAGCTTTTGTATCTTTCCCTTACGGCACTCTCAAAGCCCTCTCTCCCGCATGAATTGACCAGAAGGATTTTTGAACTCCGCATCATGGTGATCGACGGGACCTATGATCCGGAACCGCCGGAGAAAGAGGCAGGGGAGTCCTGCAGGTTTGCCTGGCATTATATCTGTACATCTCCGCTGGAAAAGCTGTATACGTTTAATCTTTCGGACAGCGTGATGAAGGAGCTTTCCGCAAACGCCGACCGGTCATTGTCGCGCTATGTGGACAGGCCCATTCATTCTTTGCAGATATTAAAAGAAATGCTATAATGTTTACCGTGTGCAAGGGGTACGGCTCTGCGGTAAAAAACCGGAGGGACGCTGTATTTTGCAAAACAACCGGAAAATTCTGTTTCCGGATCAGCTTTCAGAAAGCAAACCAGGAGGAAATGAAATGGAATATTCAATGGAAAAAATCGTTGCACTCGCAAAATCACGCGGGTTTGTTTATCCGGGTTCGGAAATATACGGGGGACTGGCGAACACCTGGGATTACGGCAACATCGGCGCAGAGTTAAAGAACAATGTCAAAAAAGCATGGTGGCAGAAATTCGTGACGGAATCTCCCTACAATGTCGGCGTGGACTGCGCCATTCTGATGAATTCCCAGACATGGATTGCTTCCGGACATCTGGGAAGTTTTTCGGATCCGCTCATGGACTGCAAAAGCTGTCACGAGCGTTTCCGCGCGGATAAGCTGATAGAGGACTGGGCCAATGCAAACAAAATGCCGGTGGAAGGCCTGGACGGCTGGACGCATGAGAAGATGCAGCAGTTTATCAAAGACAACAACATACCGTGTCCTTCCTGCGGGAAGCAGGACTTTACGGATATACGGGAATTCAATCTGATGTTTAAAACATTTCAGGGCGTTACGGAAGATGCCAAGAACGTGGTATATCTCCGTCCGGAAACGGCACAGGGTATTTTTGTGAATTTCAAAAATGTGCAGAGGACATCCAGAAAAAAAATACCGTTCGGCATCGGACAGATCGGGAAATCCTTCCGGAACGAGATCACGCCGGGCAACTTCACGTTTCGCACCAGAGAGTTTGAACAGATGGAACTGGAATTTTTCTGTGAACCGGATACCGATCTGGAATGGTTCAAATACTGGAAAGACTACTGCATCAAATGGCTGAAGGATCTCGGCATCCCGGAGGATAAGCTTCGCGCGAGAGACCATGAAAAGGAAGAGCTGTCCTTTTACAGCAAGGCGACCACCGATCTGGAATTCCTGTTCCCGTTTGGCTGGGGGGAACTCTGGGGAATCGCGGACCGGACGGATTATGATCTTTCCCGCCATCAGGAGGTATCCGGACAGGATCTGACATACTTTGATGAAGAAAAGAAAACGAAATATATCCCGTATGTCATTGAACCGAGTCTCGGCGCAGACCGCGTGACGCTGGCTTTCCTCTGCGCTGCCTATGATGAAGAAACGCTGGAAGGCGGGGATGTCCGGACCGTGCTCCATTTTGCACCGGCTGTTGCACCGGTCAAGATCGCGGTGCTTCCTCTGTCCAAAAAGCTGGGAGAAGAGGCAGAGAAGATCCACGCGGAACTTTCCCGATACTGGTACTGTGAGTATGATGACCGCGGCGCCATAGGCAAACGCTACCGGAGACAGGATGAAATCGGTACGCCGTACTGCATTACCTTTGACTTTGATTCCGAAACGGACAAGGCTGTAACAATACGGGACCGGGATTCCATGAAACAGGAGAGGATCCCGATTGAGAATCTCCGCAGTTATTTTTTGGATAAATTTTCATTTTAAACAGGGCTTCCTGATTTGAAACGGTAATACACCCCCGAAATGTTGTTTATTTCGGGGTTTTCTACTGTAAATTTGTTTCTTTTTATGATAAGATATCTAAGCTTGAGATAGAGAAGAGAAAAAGAACGAAAACAGAAAAATAACAGACAAAAGCAGAAGAAATAACAAAGAACAAACAGGAAAAAAGAAAAATGTTCAGGAGGGGAAAAATGGCAAAAAAGTGGATCTATAAGTTTATGGAAGGAAATGCAGGCATGAGGGAGCTTCTCGGCGGGAAAGGTGCAAACCTTGCCGAAATGACCAATCTCGGAATGCCGATTCCGCAGGGCTTTACGATCACAACCGAAGCATGCACCGATTATTATGAGGCCGGAAAGAAAATTACGGATGAAATACAGCGGGATATATTCGATCACATGAAATGGCTCGAAGAAGAGAATGGAAGAAAATTCGGGGATAATGAAAATCCGCTTCTGGTTTCCGTGCGTTCCGGTGCAAGAGCATCCATGCCGGGAATGATGGACACCATCCTGAACCTCGGATTGAATGACACGGCAGTGGAGGGCTTTGCAAAGAAAACCGGGAATGCAAGATTTGCATATGATTCCTACCGCCGGTTCATCCAGATGTTTTCGGATGTTGTCATGGAAGTTCCGAAGTCCTTTTTCGAGAAAATAATTGATGAAGTAAAAACGGCCAAAGGCGTGAAATTTGATATCGATCTCGATGAGAACGATATGAAGGAACTGAGCATACGGTTTAAAAAGGTCTACAAGGATGCAATGGGCGGCAGGGATTTTCCGCAGGAGCCCAAAGTCCAGCTGATGGAGGCCGTGAAAGCGGTATTCCGTTCCTGGGATAATCCGAGAGCCAATGTTTACCGCCGCATGAATGATATCCCGAGCAGCTGGGGAACAGCGGTCAACGTTCAGACCATGGTTTTCGGAAATATGGGAAATACTTCCGGAACAGGCGTTGCTTTTACCAGAAATCCCGCTACCGGTGAAAAGGGTATTTTCGGTGAATACCTGATCAATGCACAGGGGGAAGACGTGGTTGCCGGTGTACGTACCCCGCAGCCGATCAGCAAGCTGGAGCAGGACCTTCCGGAATGCTACAAGACCTTTATCCAGATGGCTCAGAAACTGGAAGATCATTATAAGGATATGCAGGATATGGAGTTTACCATTCAGGACGGCACTCTCTATTTCCTTCAGACCAGAAATGGAAAGAGAACGGCTCAGGCAGCCATTCAGATCGCCTGTGATCTGGTAGAGGAAGGCATGATCACACCGCAGGAAGCGGTATGCAGGATTGAAGCCAAATCTCTGGACCAGCTGCTTCATCCGGTCTTTAAGGCAGACGCATTAAAGAACGGAATACTCATCGGATCGGCTCTGCCGGCATCTCCGGGCGCTGCGGCAGGAAAAGTTTATTTCAATGCATTAGATGCGGAAGCAGCCAAGAAAAGAGGAGAGCGCGCCATCATGGTACGTCTGGAGACTTCCCCGGAAGATATCGAAGGAATGGAAGCTTCTCAGGGTATCCTCACGGTTCGCGGCGGTATGACAAGCCATGCGGCCGTTGTTGCCCGCGGTATGGGGACCTGCTGTATATCCGGATGCGGAGAAATCAAGATGGATGAAGAGAAAAAGGAATTTTCTCTCGGCGGACATACCTATCACGAAGGAGACTATATCTCCCTTGACGGCAATACCGGAAACATTTACGACGGAGATCTTGAAACGCAGGAAGCGGAAGTGTCCGGGAACTTCGGATGCATCATGAGATGGGCGGATCAGTATCGTAAGATGCAGGTTCGTACCAATGCGGATAACCCGCGGGATACCATGAATGCCGTACGCCTCGGTGCGGAAGGAATAGGCCTTTGCCGGACAGAGCACATGTTTTTCCAGGCGGAACGTATTCCGAAGATCCGTAAGATGATCCTTTCGGATACCGTAGAGCAGAGAGAAGAAGCCTTAAGCGAGCTTATCCCTTATCAGAAGGGTGATTTTATTGCCATGTACAAGGCACTGAAGGGCCGGCCGATGACAGTCCGTTATCTGGATCCGCCGCTTCATGAGTTTGTTCCGCAGACAGAAGAGGAACAGAGAGAGCTTGCAAAGGATATGGGCCTTACCTATGAACAGGTCAAGGCAAAAGTGGATTCTCTTCATGAATTTAACCCGATGATGGGACACAGGGGCTGCCGTCTTGCCGTTACCTATCCGGAAATCGCAAGAATGCAGACCAGGGCTATTATAGAAGCAGCGATCGAAGTAAGAGATGAAATGGGTTACAACATCGTTCCCGAGATCATGATCCCTCTTGTCGGAGAAGCGAAAGAACTTCACTTCGTGAAACAGACGGTCATTGAGGAAGCGGAAAAGGTCATGAAAGAAAAAGGAGAATTTCTGAATTATCACATCGGAACCATGATCGAGATCCCGAGAGCGGCACTGACAGCAGATGCCATTGCAAAGGAAGCAGACTTCTTCTCCTTCGGGACCAATGATCTGACCCAGATGACCTTTGGCTTCTCCCGTGATGATGCAGGCAAGTTCTTAAAGAGTTATTATGACAGCAAGATTTACGAATCGGATCCGTTTGCAAGACTGGATCAGGTCGGTGTAGGACAGCTTATGGCCATGGCAGTGAAAAAAGGACGCAGTACAAATCCGCAGCTGAAATGCGGAATCTGCGGTGAACATGGCGGAGACCCGAGTTCCGTTGAGTTCTGCCAGAGAATCGGCCTGAACTATGTTTCCTGCAGCCCGTTCCGTGTACCGATCGCGAGACTTTCCGCGGCTCAGGCAGCTATTCAGCAGGAAAAGGAAGAGAAGGCAGCCAGAGAGGGAAAGAATGAGTAAGCTGGGAAAGAAAAAAAGCTCCAAAGATGCAAAGCAGAAACAGATGCAGCAGCAGCTGGAATCATTGGAGCGGAAAAACAAACTGAAAGCAGGAAATAAAAAATAGAGAAGGAGGATCCAGACATGAAATGTCCCAATTGCGGTGCGGAAGCTGCAGACGGAAGTTCATTCTGTACAAACTGCGGTACCAGGTTTGAAAAAGCAGTTTCCCCGGACCGGAATCCTGCGGCGGTACAGCAGCCGTCCTATCAGCAGCCGTACCAGCAGCCGTCCAACCAACAGCCGAACAGCAGCGGTTTTCCCGAAAATTATAAACCGATTTCCATGTGGGGATATTTTGGATACCAGGTCCTCTTTGCCATACCGATCGTCGGACTGATTTTCCTGTTGGTGTATTCCTTCGGCGGAACCAAAAATAAAAATGTACAGAATTTCGCACGTTCCTATTTCTGTTTTTTGATCATTGTTCTTATCATCATTGTGATCGTGGCTGTGACCGGAGGATTAACCTATTTCTTACACAGATAAAAAATTTCGGAAAACAGGAAAATATTTTAAAAATGTAAAGGGGGATCCCGGCCAACAGACCGGGGTTCTTTTTGAGTATGAAATGTCCGTTTTGAAACCGAAGCTTTATGGAAAATTCATTTGACCGTATAGTCTGCCGAATGATATGATGAAAGAAATCTATGAATATCCATTCGGGTTACAATTTATTTTGCAGTTTCTTTCCTTTTCCTTTCTTCCTTTCACGGATCGCGGAAGAATTTCAGGAAACTTCTCAATGTCAGGAGGGATACCATGTCAGATACAGTTCACAAAAAAAGAATGTTATATGCGGAAAAATACGCACCGATCTGCAGGGCACAGGACACCATTTCACAGCAGCTTTTTGATGAATACGGCGTCAACCGCGGACTTCGCGATAAAAACGGAAACGGAGTTCTGACCGGACTTACCAATATTTCCAAAATCGAGTCTTTCCGGATGGAAAACGGAGTGAAGGTCCCGAGCGAGGGAAAACTCTGGTACCGGGGATATCTTGTTACGGATCTGACAAAGGGCTTCGCCGGGAAAAGATGCGGTTTTGAGGAAGCGGCTTATCTTCTTCTGTTCGGAGATCTTCCGAATAAAAAACAGCTGGATGCTTTTCGTGATATCCTGGACGAAAGCAGAAGGCTGCCGAAGAATTTCATGCGGGATGTGATCATGAAGGCGCCGAGCAAGGACCTGATGAATTCGATCACAAGAAGCGTGCTGACCCTGGCCTCTTACGACAAGCATGCGGATGACAATTCCCTGGAAAATGTTCTGAATCAATGCATTGAACTGATTGCCGTTTTTCCGATGATGGCGGTTTACGGCTATCAGGCCTACAGCCATTATTTATGCAATGACAGTCTCTATATCCACAGACCGGATCCGGGCAAGTCCACGGCGGAAATTATCCTGCAGATGTTAAGACCGGATAAGAGCTATACGGCGCTGGAAGCAGAAGTTCTGGACATTGCGCTGGTTCTCCACATGGAACACGGAGGCGGAAATAACTCTACTTTTACGACCCGTGTTGTTACAAGTGCGGGTTCCGATACCTATTCCGTTATTGCAGCGGCGCTTTCCTCTCTGAAGGGACCCAAGCACGGCGGAGCGAACATCAAGGTTGTTGAAATGATGAAGGATCTGAAAAAGCAGGTATCGGATTATACGGATGAGGAGGAAGTCCGCAGGTATATAGAAGATCTGGTAGATAAAAAAGTATATGACCAGAAAGGCCTTGTTTACGGAATGGGCCATGCCATTTATTCCATGTCGGACCCGCGTGCCCAGATTTTTAAAGAATTCGTGAAAGATCTGGCTGTGGCAAAGGGCAGGGAAAAAGATTTCAAGCTGTATTCCCTGGTTGAAAAAATAGCGCCGGAGGTCATTGGAGAGAAGCGGAGGATCTACAAGGGAGTCAGCCCGAATGTGGATTTTTATTCCGGATTCGTATACAGCATGCTGGATATCCCAACGGAACTTTTCACTCCGATTTTTGCAATTGCCAGAATAGTCGGGTGGAGCGCGCACAGGCTGGAAGAACTGACCAATGCGGACAAGATCATCCGCCCTGCCTATACGAGTGTGATGCAGGAGAGGGCATATATTCCGGTGGACAAGCGCAGGTAAGTGCGGCTATGCCCGAAAGGAAGAAATGATATCGAAGAATACCAAAAAACATTTCGGAAACATTTCCGAAATGTTTTTTTGGTTACATTTACAAAAAAATGATCCAAACCATGGCATTTTCCGTCCTTACTTTTAAAGGAAAGGGGAAATGACAATGGGACAGTATCTTTCAGGCAGAGAAGCAATGGAAAAAGCAGCCGCGGGATTTCCAATCCAGTGGACGGAGGAAGGGCTTGTTGTCTATCCGGAAGAAAAAAAGGACATGGGAAAACATTCTTCCGGTTATGGAAAAAACATCCCGGTTTTTTTCCCTTCCGGACCGGAAGAGGCGGCAAAAATGTCTTATTCGGCCGGAATCTTTGCGGAAACATACCGGGTGCCTGTACTGGTCAGAGGGGAGCGGGAAACGGCAGAGAGCAGTGCGGATGTCCTGATCCCGCAGAAGAGGAAAACACGTTACATCCCTGAAAAAAAGAACCGCGAAAATCTGACGGATGGCAGGAAAAAAGAAGCGGATAAAAAGGCAGACTATCCCGGGTTTATTCCCTCCCGTGCCATGTCGGATTCCGAATGGAACAGGATGAGCGGATCGGGGGAAAAAGCGGTACTGACAGCCGGAACAGCCTGGGCGCACGTTATGGATATTCTGAATGGCTATGACAGGATGAAGGTCATAAAGATCGGAACCGTTAATCCTTTCCCGGAAGAAGCGGTATGTGCTTTTCTGAAAGGGATCCGGGAAGTCCTGGTGCTGGATCAAAAAGAAACCGGCGCCTCTCTTCCGGAAAAGCTGTATATGATCAAAGGAAAATATAATCTCCGGGTCAGCATTACGGACGGGACATCCTTTTCAAAAACGGATGAACAGATCAGTCGTGCCCTCATCCGTTTCGCGGGAGAAAAGGGATGTATCCTGACCGGCGCGCCGCCGGCAGAGAGGTCTCTGGCACAGATCCCTTTCCTTCCGGATCGTGCAGGAGAAAACAGTGAAATCATTTATCTGCCGGCAGAGGCGGATCTTAAGGAGGAAAACAAAGAATGCAGAATATCCTGATTTGCGGAGCCGGGAAAGAAGAAGTTCTGTTTGCTGCGGAGGCGGTTATTTCTGCGGCACTGGAATGCGGAGAAAATATCAGAAGCTGGAAAAGAACGGAATACGGGGAAGGACCCGTGTGCCACATCCGGACGGGCGGAAATGCATATTCATCCAGGATCATGCCGGGTCAGGCAGACATGATCCTTGCCATGGAACCCGGAGAAGCAGTACGTTCCCTCCTGTATTTAAAAAAGGACGGATGTCTTGTCCTGCTGCCGGAAGAAGTACCGGAGGAGAAGAAAGGAGGATATTCTCCCAAGGCCTGTCTGGATTTCATAAAGCGAAGGGTAAAAAAACTTTATATTGTGCAGGCAGGATCTGTTTCAAGAGCATGCGGATCCAAAAAGGCGCTTGCGGCTGCTGTTCTGGGAACCGCAGTGCGTACAGAAAGTTTTGCATTTTCAAAAGAAAGCATGGAAAATTCCGTGCGGATCTGTTCCCCGCAGGGGAAAAAAGATCAGTATCTTGCGGCTTTTACACGCGGCCATGCCATGACCGGAATGGCAGCAGGGTAGTTCTATCGTTTTCTGTATTGAAAAAGACCGTCTGCGTGTTATGGCAGACGGTCTTTTAAAATTATTTTTTACCTGTCCTGCCGGAATTTTCCGGAAAGGAGTTTTCCTGTACTGCGAATATCCAATGACAAAATTCAATGCCTTATTTCAGCAAGCGGTTTGTTGATGCATCTCTTTACATAGCTTGTGTGAAGCAGATGATGGGATTTTTCACTGCCCGGTTTTTCCAGATAATCTTTGTAAAGTTCTACGATCGCCGGATTCTTGTGGGATTCGCGAAGAGCATCCTTCTTGTCATCATCATACAGGGCTTTTGCACGGACCGCACGGATATCGATCTGGTTGCGGATGGGACCCGGAACCTGAGGCTGACCGCCGCCGTTTACACAGCCGCCCGGGCAGGCCATGATTTCCACAAACTGATAATCCGCTTCTCCGGCACGAATCTTATCCAGAATGACTCTGGCATTCGCAAGGCCGGAAGCAATGGCAACTTTGACTTTCAGTCCGGCTACATCATAACAGGCTTCTTTTACACCGTCGGTTCCGCGTACATCAACGAAATCGAGTTTCGGCATGGGAGCACCGGCTTCGGTGGTATAGAGCTTCGGCTGATCGGGATTGGAGATCCAGGCAACAGCGGTACGGAGAGCAGCCTCCATAACACCGCCGGTAGCACCGAAAATAGTAGCGGCGCCGGTACTGATCCCGAAGGGAGCATCAAAGTCTTCATCCGGAAGATCACAGAAGTTGATCCGGCATTTCTGAATCAGTCTTCCGAGTTCCCTGGTGGTGATGGAATAGTCTACATCCGGAACGCCGTTTGCGGACTGGTCATCCCGTCCGCACTCGTATTTCTTTGCGGTACAGGGCATTACGGAAACACAGACAATATTCTTCGGATCCACGCCGATTTTTTCCGCATAATACGGAGATTTGGCAACGGCGCCGAACATCTGTGCCGGGGACTTGCAGGTAGAAAGGTGAGAAAGCTGGTCCGGATAATAGTGTTCACAGAAATTGATCCAGCCGGGAGAACAGGAGGTGATCATCGGAAGAACACCCTTGTTGGTGATCCTTTCCACCAGTTCGTTCGCTTCTTCAATGATGGTCAGGTCTGCACCGAAGTCGGTATCAAATACACCTGCAAAACCGATTCGTCTCAATGCGGCAGCCATTTTGCCTTCCACATTGGTGCCGATCGGATAATCGAACATTTCGCCTAAGCCTGCACGTACGGAAGGAGCAGTCTGTACAATGACATGTTTCTCCGGATTGTGAAGGTCTTCAATGATCCTGTCTGTAAAATCTTTCTCATACAGTGCGCCGGTCGGACAGACCGCAATACACTGACCGCAGTCCACACAGGCGGTATCCGCGAGATCCATCTCGAACGGGGAACCGATATGTGTCTGGAAGCCGCGGAAGTTCGGCCCGATGACGCCGATGCTCTGGAATTTCTCACAGGCGGCTACGCATCTGCGGCAGAGAATACATTTGTTGTTGTCCCGGATCATATGCGGAGCGGAAGTATCCAGATCCGACTCCATCATTTCTCCTGCGTAGAAATCCTGATCCGTTACGCCGACTTCCTTTGCAAGCTCCTGCAGTTCGCAGTGCTGGGAACGTACGCAGGAAAGGCATTTTTTATCATGGTCGGAGAGCAGGAGTTCCAGGGTTTTTTTGCGGGATTCAAGGACCTTGGGGGTATTGGTGAAGATTTCCATTCCCTCATTGATCGGGAATACGCAGGCGGCAACCAGTGTCCTTGCGTTTTTGACTTCGCACACGCACATACGGCATGCGCCGATCTCATTGATGCCCTTCAGGAAACAAAGGGTCGGTATTTCGATATGGGCAAGACGCGCCGCTTCCAGGATGGTAGAACCCTTTGGAGCAGCTACGTCCATACCGTTTATTTTAATATTGACATTCTCCATTTGAATTCTCCTCCGTTATTTCTTGTAGATTGCGCCGAAGCGGCATTTATCCATACAGGTTCCGCATTTAACGCACTTGCTTTGATCAATGACGTGCGGATTCCGGACGGTACCGGAAATGGCATCCGCAGGACAGTTCTTTGCGCAGAGCGTACAGCCTTTGCACTTGTTCGGATCAATGTTGTAGGAGAGCAGCGCCTTGCAGACGCCGGCCGGACAGTGCTTGTCCTGAATATGCGCAAGGTATTCATCCTTGAAGTAACGCATGGTGGAGAGTACGGGGTTCGGGGCAGTCTGTCCCAGTCCGCACAGCGCGTTGTCCTTGATGTAGTAAGCCAGATCTTCCAGTTTCTTTAAATCATCCATGGTGCCTTTGCCTTTGGTGATCTTCTCGAGGATTTCAAGCATTCTCTTGGTTCCGATCCGGCAGGGCGTACATTTTCCGCAGGATTCTCCGACTGTAAAGGTAAGGAAGAATTTTGCAATGTCGACCATACAGTTATCTTCATCGAGGACGATCAGACCGCCGGATCCCATCATGGATCCGATGGAGATCAGGTTATCATAATCGATTGGAATATCCATTTTTTCTGCCGGGATGCATCCGCCGGACGGACCGCCGGTCTGGGCTGCCTTGAACTTTTTGCCGTTGGGGATCCCGCCGCCGATATCTTCGATGATTTCCCTCAGAGTGGTGCCCATGGGGATTTCCACGAGTCCGGTATTGTGGATCTTGCCGCCGAGCGCAAAGACCTTGGTGCCCTTGCTCTTTTCGGTACCGATTGCCGAGAACCAGTCCGAACCCCTCAGGATGATCTGGCAGACATTGGCCCAGGTTTCAACGTTATTCAAAATGGACGGCTGACCGAACAGACCCTTGACAGCCGGGAACGGAGGCCTTGGCCTCGGCTCGCCGCGTTTTCCTTCAATGGAAGTCATCAGAGCGGTTTCTTCTCCGCAGACAAAAGCGCCTGCACCGAGTCTCAATTCGATATCAAAATCAAAGCCGCTTCCGAAGATGTCCTTTCCGAGCAGATTATATTCTCTTGCCTGATCGATTGCGATCTGAAGTCTCTTGACCGCGATCGGATATTCGGCACGCACATAGATATATCCCTGGTGGGAACCGATCGCATATCCGGCAATGGTCATTGCTTCCAGAACCGCATGCGGATCGCCTTCCAGTACGGAACGATCCATGAATGCACCCGGATCGCCTTCATCGGCATTGCAGCAGACATATTTGATATCGGACGGAACGTTCGCGCAGAACTGCCATTTTTTTCCGGTCGGGAATCCGGCGCCGCCTCTGCCGCGAAGACCGGATTTTGTGATGATATCAATCACTTCCTGAGGCTTCATGGAAGTCAGGACCTTGCCGAGCGCTTCATATCCGTCACGCGCGATGTATTCATCAATTTTTTCCGGATTGATGACACCGCAGTTCCTTAAAGCAATACGGTACTGTTTCTTAAAGAAATCCGTATCTGTAAGGGATTTTGGTCCGATGCTGGATTCCTCATCATAGATCAGGCGCTTGACAGGGCGGCCCTTCAAAAGATGTTCTTCCACGATTTCCGGAACGTCTTCAACCTTTACAAGGGAATAGAAAGTTCCTTCCGGATAAACGACGACGATCGGTCCGAGAGCGCAGAGCCCATGGCATCCGGTCTCGACAACATTGACTTCATCCTGCAGACCGACGCGCTTGATCTCATCCTTCATTCTCTCGATGATCTTCAGACTTCCGGAGGAAGTACATCCCGTTCCGCCGCAGACAAGTACATATGAACGATACATGCTATTTCCTCCTTTTATTTAATGTCCTGTGTTGCCAGGGTATATTTTCCGATAGCCTGTCCGCGTACCAGATGCTGCTCGAATACTTCTTCCGCTTTTTCAGGAGTCATCTTGACGTAGGTTACCTTCGGTTTTCCGGGTTCCAGAACTTCCACGATCGGTTCATACTGGCATAAGCCAATGCAGCCGGTCTGTGTTACAAGTATTTTGTTTGTCAGATCTTTCTGCTGGACAAGCTCCGCAAATTTGTTTAAGACCGGACGGGCACCGCTTGCAATGCCGCAGGTTGCCATACCGACCTGAACACGGATACGGCCTTCATTATTGTCGTCCCTTAATTCGATCTGGTTTTTCATCCTGTCTCGAATGGCTTTCAGTTCTTCCAGTGTCTTCATTTTTTCTCCTTCGTCAGTCCGGCGACAGATCATCAGATGACCGCGCCGCCATCGGTTTCTTTCGTATTTTCTCTCAGGTAGTCCATGATATAGTTGGAAATTTCCGGCGTATCAAACGGAACATTGTCGAGAATTTCACGGAACTCTCTTGTATCAAGAGTGAATGAAGCGTCGTTATACCGGTAGGTGTAAAGAAAATCGGTATCGGGATGATATACGATCAGATCATGCATGGTCTGGCACATATCGCCGAGAGGCATGCGGTCAATATTGTCTAGCACGAAAACCGCCGTTACCGTCGTACCGACATTTTTTTCCGAACGGATATCGAAAGAGCCTCCCGTATCCTCGGCAGCCTCCTTGAAGAAAGGAACGCCGAGACCGACTTTTCTTGTGGTTCTTGTCGTAAAAAAGGGATCCGTTACATGAGAGAGCGTTTCGCTGCTCATGCCGCAGCCGTTGTCCTTGATAATGATCGTGAGCCGGTTTCCGGGGACACTTACATCAACAGTGATCTCCACCAGACCGGCACCGGCCTTGGTTGAATTTTCAGCAACATCGAGAACGTTCAGCGATATCTCCGGCATCATGGATTTTTACCTGGTTTTTCCGTCAGTTATATTTGGCAAGGATGTCTTTTAAGGAATCGGGAGTCAGCTTTCCGTAGACTTCTCCGTTGATCATCATGACGGGAGCAAGTCCGCAGCAGCCCAGGCACCGGCAGGAGTCAAGAGAAAACTTACCGTCATTCGTGCACTGTCCCTCCGTGATTCCGAGCAGTTTTTCCATTTCCGAGAAAACTGCACCAGATCCCTTTACATAGCATGCCGTTCCGAGACAGACATGGATCTGATACTTGCCTTTCGGCTGAAGCGCGAACTGAGCATAGAATGTGGCAATTCCGTAAACCTTTTCAAGCGGTACATTCAGCTCTTCGGCAATTTCCGTCTGAACTTCAATGGGAAGATACCCGTAAATATCCTGCGCATGCTGCATGATCGGCAAGAGACTTCCGGGAGTATCCCTGAGCTCGGCTATCATTGCCTTGAGTTTTGTTTCCTGCTCTTTAGTCCCGGTGAAAGGGACCGAGCAAATGGTACTCTTCATTCTTTTCCCTCCTACTGATAGATTTTGTACATATGGATTCATGATAGCATGATTAAATACAAAAATCCATAGAATGGAGGCCATTTTGTTTTTTTTTTAACAGGAAACGGTGCAGGCTGTTTATTGCTTTTTGACAGCTGCAATGATACGATTAGACTATATTTTTCCATGTTTTTCCCTTCCGGGGGAAAGAAGGAGCTTTTTCAAAGATGACGATCAAAGATGCCATGAACGTACTGGGTGCCCGCTGCGTGGTGGGAGAGGAAAATCTGGACCAGGAGGTAAGAAGTGCCTGCGGTTCCGATATGATGAGCGATGTCCTGGCCTATTCCAAGGATCATTCCATCCTTCTGACGGGTCTTTGCAACCCTCAGGTCGTGAGAACGGCGGAAATGCTGGACATTGTCTGTCTCATTTTTGTCCGCGGCAAGAAACCGGACGAGACCATCCTGAAGATGGCAGGTGAAAGAGGTCTGGTTGTACTGGAAACAGGGCACAGGATGTTTTCCGCCTGCGGCATGCTTTACGAAGCCGGGCTGAACGGAGGAAAAATCTGATGGCGGACGCAATCACGCTCACGTACAATGTGACGAAGGACGATTTTACGAGAGCGGGCGAGGCCAGTGCCGATGTCAAGCAGAAACTGAAGCAGATGGGGGTTTCCCCGGAAGCGGTCCGGAAGGTTTCCATTGCCATGTACGAGGGAGAGATCAACATGGTCATCCACGCGTACGGCGGGAAGATCACCGTCACCATTTCACCCGATAAGATACGGATGGTCCTTGCGGATTCCGGACCGGGGATCGAAGACATCGAAAAGGCCATGCAGCCCGGGTATTCCACGGCACCGGAGGAAATCCGGAATCTCGGTTTCGGAGCGGGAATGGGGCTGCCGAATATGAAGAAATATACCGACTCCATGCATATCGAAACGAAGATAGGCGTCGGTACGACCATCACAATGGAAGTGAATTTATAGGGAAGAGGTCCCGTTAAGGGACAACTTTCGCGGTAAGGAGCTTTTTCATGGATAAATTCTGGCATTCCGTGCGGCTGGACGAGGCTCTCTGCAAAGGCTGCATCAACTGCATAAAGCACTGTCCGACGGAGGCAATCCGCGTGCGCGAAGGCAAAGCCTGCATCAACGCGGAATTCTGCATCGACTGCGGCGAGTGTATCCGCATATGCCCGCATCATGCAAAGATCGCTTTGTCGGATAAACTGGAGACCGCGCTGAGTTCCCGCAAATACAACGTGGTGCTGCCTCCGCCGTCCCTTTACGGGCAGTTCAATAACCTGGACGATGTGAACATAGTCCTGAATGCCCTGAAACACATGGGGTTTGATGATGTCTATGAAGTCAGCGCGGCAGCGGAGATCGTAAGCGAACTGACAAGGGAATACCTGGACAGCCATCAGGGAAACTTTCCCCTGATTTCCACGGCATGCCCGTCCATTGTCCGTCTGATCCGCGTGCGTTTCCCGAACCTGATTTCCCATCTTCTTCCGCTTAACCCGCCGGTGGAAGTGGCGGCAAAACTTGCGGTGAAAAAGGCAATGAAGGATTCCGGGCTTCCGAGGGAGGACATCGGCATCACCTTCATTTCCCCGTGTCCGTCCAAGGTGGCTTATGTGAAGAGTCCGCTCGGCGTGGAGAAGAGCAATGTGGATTATGTGATCGCGATCAAGGACATTTACCCGATCCTTCTTTCCCATATGAAGGCGGTGGATCTGCCGGAGCTGGAAGATATCGCCACATCGGGAAAGATAGGCGTTTCCTGGGGGCGGTCCGGCGGGGAAGCCGGCGGCCTGTTCACGGATGATTATCTGGCGGCAGACGGGATCCGCAACGTGATCCGCGTACTGGAGGATATGGAGGACGAGAAGTTTTCCAATTTGAAGTTTGTGGAACTGAATGCCTGCGACGGAGGATGCGTGGGCGGCGTCCTGCAGGTGGAGAATCCGTATGTTGCCGCGGTCAAACTCATGCGCTTGAGAAAGTACATGCCGATCGCGAGGACGCATATGTCCGAACAGGAAAAGGAAGCCAGGGGCGATGTCCCGTGGAACCGGAAAGTGGAATACGAGCCGGTCTACAATCTCGGTTCCGACATGATGGAAAGCTTTGCAAGGCTTAACCGGGTGGAAAGACTTCTGAAAAAACTTCCGGGCCTGGACTGCGGTTCGTGCGGTGCGCCGACCTGCAGGTGTCTTGCGGAGGATATCGTAAGAGGGCAGGCAAAGGAAACGGACTGTGTCTATTACCTGAAGGAAAACCTGCACAAACTTTCCGAGGAAGTGGAAACGCTTTCGGAAGATATCGGGAAGGGGAAGACAGGCCAGGAAACCATCAATACCTTAAGACAGTACATGGCGCGGATCCGGCAGGAAATGAAGGAACTGGACCAGAAAGAAACGGGGAGAGCAAAAGATGACGGTACGGAAACTGATTGAGGAAAGCGGATTTCTTCTTCTGAACGAAGGCAGGGACACGGACAGGGAGATCGGACCGGTTTTCTGCTGTGACCTTTTAAGCGTTGCCATGAGCAGGGCGCCGAAGGACTGTGCCTGGGTCACGGTCATGGGAAACATGAACACACTGGCAGTGGCAAGCCTCGCGGATGCTTCCCTTGTGGTTATGGCAGAGGGAGCAACACTGGATCAGGTTGCAATGAAAAAAGCAAAGGAACAGGAGATCACGGTGCTGAAGAGCGAAGAGCCTGTCTTTGAAACGGCACTGAAGATCCACGGAATGATCCATGCCTGAACTTTCGTATGATCTTCATATCCACAGCTGTCTTTCACCCTGCGGCGACGATGAAATGACGCCGGCAAATCTTGTGGGAATGGCTGCTTTAAAGGGCCTTGACGTAATTGCCCTGACGGATCATAATACAGCCAGAAATTGCCCGGCAGCGGCGGAATTCGCAAAGCAGTACGGGATCCTTTTTCTTCCCGGAATGGAGATCAACACGGCGGAGGAAGTTCATGCCGTATGTCTCTTCCCGACGGTGGAAAAAGCGCTGGACTTTGATGCCTACGTTTATTCCAAACTGCAGAAGGTTGTGAACAAGCCGGAGTTCTTCGGAAATCAGATTCTGTACGATGCCGAAGACCATGTGGCGGGAGAGGAAAAATATCTTCTGATCAATGCCACGGATATCCGGTTTGACGAACTTTATGATCTGGTTCTTAAATTCGGCGGTGTCATGTTTCCCGCCCATATAGACAAGGATTCCAACTCCCTGATCGCAAACCTGGGCTTTATCCCTCCGGATTCCAAATTCAGAACGGCCGAAGTGAAGGACCTTGGGAAGCTGCATGAACTTAAACGCACGCAGCCGTATCTGAATTCCTGCCGGATCATTTCGGATTCCGACGCACATCAGCTTGATCTGATCCATGAGCCGGTGCTTACCATTCCGGCCGCTGAAAGATCTGCGGAGGCGGTACTCCGGTATCTGGCCGGAGAATAAAACGAATACTGTGCTTATATTTCGGCAGCAAAAAACATAAAGGAGGATTTTTTATGGACTTCAAGGATGGTTTCAAGAAAGCGGAAGATGCTGTAGGCGGATTTGCAAAGAAAGCCGGAGAAGAAGGAAAGGATCTGTTTAACAAAGCCGGAGAAGAGGGCAAGAAAATTGCAGGCGAGGCGGAAGAGGAAGGCAAGAAACTGAAAGATAAATTCGGGAAAAAGAACGGATGAATTCCTGTTCCTGCACAGTACATATCCGAAAAGGAGAGGCCCGGTCGCTCAAAAGCGGCGGGGCCTGGATTTTTGACAACGAAATAGAAAACGTGGAAGGGCAGTTCGAAAACGGAGATCTGGTTTCGGTCGTTGATTTTGACGGCTATCCCCTGGGGTGCGGTTTCATCAATGTCAATTCTAAAATCCGCGTCCGCATGATGACCAGGAACAAAGATCAGGCGGTGGATGATGATTTCCTGCGGATGCGCCTTGAGAATGCATGGGAATACCGGAAAAAGACAGTGGACACTTCCTGTTGCCGCATTCTTTTCGGCGAGGCGGATTTCATGCCGGGCCTTACCGTGGACAAATTTGCGGACGTGCTTGTGGTGGAGTCCCTGTCGCTCGGGATGGACAGGATCAAAACCAAAGTTCTGGAACTCTTAAAGGACGTCCTTTCAAAGGACGGGATACAGGTCAGGGGCATTTACGAACGCAGCGATTCGAAAGAGCGGCTGAAAGAGGGAATGGAACGGCAGAGCGGCTTTATCGGACCTGCCTTCGACACAAATGTGGAAATTACGGAAAACGGACTGAAGATGATCGTCGATGTGAAAAACGGTCAGAAGACAGGATATTTTCTGGATCAGAAAAACAACAGGGCGGCCATCCGGAAACTCTGCAAAGGAGCCAGTGTCCTGGACTGCTTTACGCATACGGGATCGTTTGCCCTGAATGCCGCGGCGGCGGGGGCTTCGGAAGTACTGGGAGTGGATGAATCCGAAACCGGGATACTGCAGGCGGAGGAAAACGCAAAGCTCAATCACATGGAAGACAGAGTCAGCTTCCGGATTGCGGATGTATTCGAACTTCTTCCGGAGCTGGAAAGAGAAGGGAAAAAGTTTGATGTCGTGATTCTGGATCCCCCTGCTTTTACAAAATCAAAAGCCACCGTGAAACAGGCGGTCAAAGGCTACCGCGAGATCAATCTGCGGGGAATGAAACTCGTGAAGGACGGCGGTTTTCTCGTAACATGTTCCTGCTCGCATTATATGGATGAGGAACTGTTCAAGAAGACCATCCGCGAAGCGGCAAACGGCGCACACAGAAGACTGAGGCAGGCGTTTTTCTCCACACAGGCGCCGGATCACCCCATACTCTGGGCGGCGGATGAAACATATTATCTGAAATTCTTTATTTTCCAGGTCTGTGAGGAAAAGTGACAGACGGAGGTCAAAGAGATGACGGCACTGATCGATTATGATGCGGGCAATATGCGTTCCGTGGAAAAGGCGCTGAGGCTTCTCGGCGATGACCCTGTTATCACAAGAAACCCGGAAACTCTTCTTGCTGCGGACAGAGTCATTCTTCCCGGCGTGGGCGCATACCGGGACTGCATGGAAAAACTGAAGGAATACGGGCTCGACAATGTAATTCCGGGGCTCATCCGGCAGGAGAAACCTTTTCTCGGGATATGCCTCGGCATGCAGCTGCTTTTTACTTCCAGCGAAGAGAACATGGAGGAAAACGGCGGAAAGCCTGTCGCCGGCCTGGGAATTCTAAAAGGCAGGATCCGTAAAATCCCGTCGGACGGCGGACTTAAGATCCCGCACATGGGATGGAATTCCCTGCACGTAAATCCGGAAAGCCGGCTGCTTAAGGGAATCCCGGACGGAGCCTATGTCTATTTTGTTCACTCCTATTATCTGAAGGCGGAAGAGAGAAAACTTGTGGCGGCGACCGCGGACTACGGTGTCACGATCGATGCCGCTGTTGAGTGCGGAAATGTTTTCGGATGCCAGTTCCATCCGGAAAAAAGTTCGGACACCGGACTGCGTATCCTTAAAAATTTTCTGGAACTATGATATAGTAGACTGCAGGAAGAGGTGCTGAATGCTTACAAGGCGGATTATTCCCTGCCTGGACGTGAAAGACGGCAGGGTGGTCAAGGGTGTCAATTTTGTAAGCCTGAAAGATGCGGGGGATCCCGTACAGATCGCTTCGGCCTATGACAGGGCGGGAGCGGACGAGCTGGTTTTCCTGGACATCACGGCTACTTCCGATGCCCGTAAAACCGTGATCGAAATGGTACGGAACGTGGCTTCCAGGGTTTTCATCCCGTTCACGGTAGGCGGTGGGATCCGCTCCGTCGAGGATTTCCGTGAAATTTTAAGAGCGGGAGCGGACAAGATATCCGTGAATTCCGCGGCCATTGCCTCACCCGGCCTGATTTCGGAAGCGGCGGAAAAATTCGGCCGCCAGTGCGTGGTCGTTGCGATCGATGCCAAAAGAAGGGCAGACGGTTCCGGATGGGATGTCTATAAGAACGGCGGCAGGATAAACACCGGCCTGGATGCCGTGGAATGGGCAGGAAAGGCGGACAGTCTGGGAGCGGGAGAGATCCTTCTCACTTCCATGGATGCGGACGGAACGCAGAACGGGTTTGACTGTGAACTGACCGCGAAAGTTTCCGATGCGGTATCTGTCCCTGTGATCGCTTCCGGCGGTGCCGGAAACAGGGAACATTTTTATGACGTACTGACAAAGGGGAAGGCGGATGCGGCCCTTGCGGCTTCGCTTTTTCATTACAGAAAACTGGAAATACAGGATCTGAAAAAATATCTGCTGGACAGGGGAATCCCCGTAAGAGTGTCATGAGAATCCCGGAAAGGCGTTATGGCAGTGATCGACAATGACTGGCTTCCGGCCCTGAAACCGGAATTTGCCAAGCCGTATTACAAGGAACTGTATGTTTTCGTCAACAATGAATATAAGACGCGGACAGTCTATCCGCCGGCGGAGGATATTTTTGAAGCGCTGCATCTGACCCCGCTTCATCAGGTGAAGGTCCTTCTTCTGGGACAGGATCCGTATCATGAGCCGCATCAGGCACACGGCCTTTCCTTTTCCGTTCTGCCGGACCAGCGTGAAATCCCGCCGTCGCTTCAGAACATCTATCAGGAACTGCATGATGACCTGGGCTGCAGGATCCCGAACAACGGATATCTGAAAAAATGGGCGGATCAGGGCGTGTTGCTTCTAAACACTGTGCTGACCGTACGGGCGCATGCGGCCAACTCCCATCAGGGACACGGATGGGAACTGTTCACGGATGCCATCATAGAAGCCGTGAATGCGGAAGACCGTCCGATTGTCTGCCTTCTCTGGGGAAGGCCCGCACAGAACAAGAGATCCATGCTTACCAATCCGAAACATCTTATCCTCACCGCACCGCATCCGAGCCCGCTTTCCGCTTACCGCGGCTTTTTCGGCTGCCGGCACTTTTCAAAGACCAATGATTTTCTGAAGGCAAACGGAGTGGAACCGATCGACTGGCAGATAGAAGACATACAGGAGTAAAAAATGAACATAATCGAAATTCTGAAAGTCATCGTACTGGGAATTGTGGAAGGCTTTACGGAATGGCTGCCCATCAGCTCAACAGGGCATCTGATCCTGATCAATAATCTGATCCGTCTGGATGTACCGGATAATTTCATGGAAATGTTCCGTGTCGTCATCCAGCTCGGCGCCATTCTCGCGGTCGTTGTGATGTATTTCAGAAAGCTGAATCCCTGGGACAGGGGGAAAAATCCGGCACAGAAAAAGGCAACCTGGACGCTGTGGAGCAAGATCATTGTGGCATGTCTTCCTGCCGGCATTATGGGAGTCCTCTTAAATGACTGGATGGACAGCCATTTCTACAACGGCCTTACGGTTGCCGTCATGCTGATCTTATACGGTATCCTGTTTATCGTGATCGAAAACCGCAACCGCTATAAGGAGCCGGTCATCGACAGGACACGGAAGATCACCTATCAGACGGCACTCTATATCGGCATGTTTCAGATCCTTTCACTTGTCCCCGGAACATCCCGTTCCGGCGCAACCATTCTGGGTGCCATGATCCTCGGATGTTCCCGTTCGGTGGCAGCGGAATTTTCCTTTTTCCTCGGCATTCCCGTCATGTTCGGCGCAAGTCTTGTAAAGCTTCTGAAGTTCGGAATGCATTTTACGGGGGCAGAACTGTTTTACCTTTTGCTCGGCATGATCGTGGCATTCTTTGTTTCCGTCTATTCCATCCGCTTCATGATGAGCTGGATCCGGAAAAACGACTACAGATTTTTCGGCTATTACAGAATAGTACTCGGTGCCATCGTGCTGATCTGGTACCTGATCAGTTCCCTGGTCGGCATCCGGTAAAATAAGGAGAGCAAGGCTGCATGAAAAAATTTCTGCTGACTCTGTGGAGATGTCTCTATCCGGTCGGCATTTACTATTCCGTTCAGATGTTTCTTCAACTCCTTTTCTACATGCTGCTTGCCATGGTCGGGCGGGAAGAGATATACGAGAGTGCACTCCGGTCGAATTCACTTGCTCTGACGGCGGTGGCTGCCGCTGTCACCATACCGGCTTTCCTCCTTCTCATGACGGAAGACAGGAGAAGGGAAAATGCGAAGAAGGACAGAAGTTTTTCCGTTTCGCCGCTGTTTTATCTGGTCGTGGCCGCCGGTACGGCGGGAATATGCTTTCTTGCGGAAGTCTTCATTTCCGCTGCGGGGATCCCGGATTACGATCCGGCATTTCAGGAAGTCAGCACCATTCTGTCGGCGCCTTCTGTTGCGGTCCAGATCCTTTCCGCCTGCTTTTTTGCACCGCTTGCGGAGGAGCTCCTGTTCCGTGGGCTGGTATTCAGGAGAATTCGGGCTTCCTACGGGCCGGCAGCGGCGATCATTTTTTCCGCACTGGCTTTCGGCGTGTTCCATGGAAACCTGACGCAGGGGATATATGCGGGCATCCTGGGGCTTTTCCTTGCCTGGGCATACCAGAAAACGGATGCTTTTCTTTTACCGGTGCTTATGCATGCTTTTTCCAATTTTTCCAGTGTTCTGCTGTCGGAAACGGATGCGGGAATGAAACTGGAAAGTACGGCGGCGGGGAGTCTTTTCCTTCTTGCCGTATCGGCCGTTCTGGGCTTCATGGCCGTAAAACTGATCAGAAAATATAAATCCGCCGATTCCCGGACGGATAACGGAAAGGAAACAACTTATGAAGATTCTCACCGTAACGGTACCATGTTATAATTCCGCCGAATATATGAGGCACTGCATTTCCACGCTTCTTCCGGGAGGCGACGATGTTGAAATCCTGATCGTGGATGACGGTTCCGTAAAGGACAACACGGCATCCATTGCGGATGAATACGAAGCAAAATATCCCGGGATCTGCAGAGCCATCCATCAGGAAAACGGCGGGCACGGCAGTGCTGTCTGCACGGGCATTCTGAATGCGACGGGCGTTTTCTTCAAGGTAGTGGATTCAGATGACTGGGTGGATGAAAAAGCCTATGCGCAGATTCTTAAAAAGCTTCATGAGTTTGTGCAGAGCGGAGAACAGCTGGACATGATGGTAAGCAACTTCGTTTATGAGAAAGAAGGCGCGCGCCGGAAAAAAGTCATGAGCTACCGGAAGGTACTGCCGGAAGAGGAACTGATCAGCTGGGACGGAATAGGGCATTTCATGCTGGGGCAGTATATCCTCATGCATTCCGTGATATACCGGACGCAGCTTCTAAGGGACTGCAAGCTGGAGCTCCCCAAGCACACTTTCTATGTGGATAATATTTTCGTCTATCAGCCGCTTCCGCATGTCAAGACCCTGTATTACATGAACGTGAACTTTTACCGTTATTTTATCGGCAGGGCGGATCAGTCGGTGAACGAGAATGTCATGATCGGAAGAATTGACCAGCAGCTTCTTGTAACAAGACTTATGATCGGCTATTACGATCCCTATACGATATCCTATCCGAAGCTGAAACGGTACATGATCCTTTATCTTGAAATCATGATGACGATCAGTTCCATTCTGGCCATACGGTCCGGGACGGAAGAAAACCTGGAGAAGAAAAAGGAACTGTGGGAATACCTGAAGAAACAGAATCTGAGGCTGTACTGGAGACTGCGCTGGGGTTTCCTCGGACAGAACGTGAATCTGCCCGGAAAAGGAGGAAGGACCGTCTCTGTTACGATATACAAGATCGCACAGAAATTTTACGGGTTTAACTGAAAAAAGCCTGGGCTGCAAATCAAGCCCAGACTTTCTTTTTTTCGCGTTTCTTGGCAGCAACCTGAGGAACCGGGATCTTGCCGTAGACCAGATGATAGACAAAGTAGGAAAGGATGCATCCGCCGGTCACATCGATCAGGGAATGCTGTTTTACAAACATGGTGGAAACGCAGATCAGAATTGCGGCGACCAGGGAAAATTTCCGGATACCGGGGCGGTCTGCAAAATGTCTGCTCCTGTTGATTGCAATATGCGTACCGATCGCATTGAAAACATGGATGCTCGGGAACACGTTGGTACAGGTATCCGTACGGTAGATAAATGCCACAATGGAACTCGGCCAGTTTTTAGCCGCATCCACCGCCGGCCTGAAACCGGGAGCCGTGCCGTTCGGGAACAGCTGGCAGATCAGAAGGGAAAGGCTCATCCCTGTCGCAAGAAACATGGTGTAACGTACATATTCATCCGCATCGAGCACCATATAGATCATGGTCACGGCAATGTAGATAAACCAGAACATATAGGCGAAGATAAACCATTCATTAAAGGGAATGAGATCATCCAGCCTGCAGTGCATTACATGGTAATTTGTGGTGATGTGCTTTTCCAGAAAAGAAAACCACCAAAGATAAACGGTGGTATATGCGACCGTAAGGATCATCCGGTATTTCTTCATAAAAGCAAAAGCCCTGTTTTCTTTCATAGAACCAACTCCTCTTGCCGGTACATGACCGGGTGATGCAAAGAAAAATCCGATTCAGAAAATTATAGCACTTCGGCTTTGGAGAGGCAAGCCAATTGACATAAAAAAATAGCGGAAGGGAGATTTGAACTCTCGACACCGCGGGTATGAACCGCGTGCTCTAGCCAGCTGAGCTATTCCGCCATAAACCTGTGCGCATTTTTTCAGGCGCTTTGTAAGTATATGGGAATTCATCTTTATTGTCAAGGTATTTGTGTGCTATACTTTCAATTGTTACGGGAAAAATACCGGCAAAAGAGGGAAAAAAATGTTCACCTTCATCGTGAATCCGAACTCGGGCGGCGAACGCGGCTACCGTATATGGAAGAACCTCGAACGCCTTCTGATCAGGGATAAAATCGAATACAGGTCCTATCTGACCAACGGTGCGGAAGACGCGGTTTCTCTGGCTGAGAGGCTGACGTCCGACCGGAACGGAGAAGATGTTACCCTGATCGCGGTCGGCGGGGACGGGACCATGAATGCCGTTCTGAACGGGATCCGTATTTCGGACCATGTCACTCTGGGATTTATTCCCACAGGTTCCGGAAACGACCTTGCTATAGGATTAAAGCTGCCGGGAAACCCGGAAGCATGCCTGAAAAGGATCCTTACCCCGAAGGAGATCAAGAGAACGGATTACGGCATACTGTCCTATACGCTTCCGGATTCACTTGCTCCCGTGAACCGTCGCTTTCTCAACAGTTCCGGCGTCGGGTATGACGCCCTGATCAATCTGGATATACGGAAGGCTTCCCTGAAGAAAAAACTTGCTCCTTTCGGGATGCAGAAACTTTCCTATATCATGGCAGGCGCGGAACGGCTGAAAAATTTCCGCACGGTGCGCGGGGAAGTTGTTCTTGACGGCGTAAAGAAAGTGGAATTCAACCATATCTTTTTCATTTCCTCCCATATCCATCCGACGGAAGGCGGCGGATACCGTTTCGCTCCCAAGGCGGACGACACGGACGGGGAGCTGACCGTCTGCATCATCCATAACCGTTCCAAGAAGCACCTGACCAGGATCCTGTTCAGTTCCATGTTCGGGAATCATCTGAAATACGAAGGCGTCCGGTCTTACAACTGTACGGAAATGCAGGTTCATCTGGAAGATTTCTTACCGGTTCATGCGGACGGGGAAGACTGCGGGGAACTGAAGGATTTTGAATTAAGATGCGTGCGGCAGAAACTGAAATTCATTGTCTGAAGAAAAGAGGACAGAGATGAGAATCGGTCACGGCTATGACGTTCACCGTCTGAAGAAAGACAGGAAGCTTATTCTGGGAGGAGTGGAGATTCCATATAAGAAAGGACTTGCGGGGCATTCCGATGCGGACGTGCTCCTGCATGCGGTCATGGATGCGCTGCTCGGCGCCTCGGCCCTGAAAGATATCGGACAGCATTTCCCGGACAGCGATCCTGCCTACAAGGGGATATCAAGCCTGGTGCTTTTAAGTGAAGTCGGGAAGATGCTTGACGAAAAGGGACTTCTTATAGAAAATATAGATGCAACGGTGATCGCCCAGAAACCGAAGCTTTCTCCCTATACGGAGGAGATGAAAAAAAACATTTCGGAAACGCTGGGCATTACGGCAGACAGAGTCAATGTAAAGGCAACAACGGAAGAAGGACTCGGATTTACCGGCAAGGGCAGGGGGATTGCCGCACACGCGGTGTGTCTTCTGATCTCCGCCCTGGAAGCGGAATCGTGTGACGTAACGCCGCATGAATGTCCGGCATGTCCGGTCTGCGGCATTGCGGAAGGAAGCAGGACAGAGGAAAAGACAGACGTAAAAGAAATGCCGGAAGAGAAGACAGACGATAAAAAAGCAGCCGGAAAAAATAAAGGCAAGGGGAAAAGAAAAGCATGAAGATATTCAATACGATGTCACTTAAAAAAGAAGAATTCGTACCGCTTACGCCCGGAGAGGTGAAGATGTATGTCTGCGGGCCAACGGTCTATAACCTCATTCATATCGGAAACGCCCGCCCGATGATCTTCTTTGACACAGTCCGGCGCTATTTCGAATATAAGGGATATAAGGTCAACTATGTCTCCAACTTTACGGACGTAGATGACAAGATCATCAAAAAGGCAAAAGAGGAAGGCGTGGAATCTTCCGTTATTTCGGAACGCTACATTGCGGAGTGCAAAAAGGACATGGCCGGAATGAACATACGGCCGGCTACCGTTCACCCGCTTGCCACGCAGGAAATCCCCGGCATGGAGGACATGATCCGCATCCTGATCGAGAAGGGGAATGCCTATGTGGGGAAGGACGGCACGGTCTATTACCGTGTCCGCAGCTTCAGTGATTACGGAAAACTTTCGCACAAGAATCTGGACGATAACCGTTCAGGGTTCCGCACGATCAAGGTAACGGGCGAAGAGGACAAGGAAGACCCCAACGACTTTGTACTGTGGAAACCGAAGAAGGAGGGGGAGCCCTACTGGGATTCGCCGTGGTGCAAGGGAAGGCCCGGCTGGCATATCGAGTGTTCCGTCATGAGCAAAAAATATCTGGGAGAGCAGATCGATATCCACGGCGGCGGAGAAGACCTGATCTTTCCGCATCACGAGAACGAGATCGCACAGTCGGAGGCGGCCAGCGGAAAGACATTTGCCCGTTACTGGATGCACAATGCGTTCCTTAACATAGACAACAGGAAGATGAGCAAGTCCCTGGGCAACTTTTTCACGGTGCGGGAGATCAGCGCAAAATATGATCTTCAGGTACTGCGTTTCTTCATGCTTTCCGCCCATTACCGCAGTCCGCTGAATTTTTCCGCGGAACTTATGGAAGGCGCAAAAAACAGTCTGGAGCGGATCCTGACCGGAATGGAAAATATCAGGGCGGCCGAAGATAAGGCAGCTGACCGCGAATGCAGCGAAGAGGAAAAGAAGAATCTTGAAACGCTGAAGAGCCTGGTCCTGAAATACGAGGAAGCCATGGATGACGACTTCAACACGGCGGATGCCATCAGTGCCGTATTCGAGATCGTGAAGCTGTCCAACCTGACGGTGAATGAGAACAGCGCCGCATCGTATGCAAAGGCTTTTGAGGACGAACTGCAGAAACTCTGTGATGTGCTGGGCATACTGACGGAACGGAAAAAGGTTTCCCTGGACGATCAGGTGGAAGAACTGATCAGAGAACGGCAGGAGGCAAGGAAGGCAAAGGATTTCGCAAAAGCGGATGCCATCCGGAAACAGCTTTCCGACATGGGAATTGTTCTTGAGGATACCAGGGAAGGCGTAAAGTGGAAAAAGGCATGAATGCGGAAGAATTTTCTCCCCTTGTTCTTGCCTATATGGGCGATGCGGTCTATGAGGTGATCATCCGGGACATGGTGGTCCGCGAGGGCAACCGGCAGGTGAACAAAATGAACCGGGACACGGTGCGTTATGTGAATGCGGGGACACAGGCAAAGATGATGCGCCTCCTGGAGCCGGAACTTACGGAAGAGGAGCATGCGGTATATAAGCGCGGGAGAAACGCAAAATCCTGCACAATGGCAAAGCATGCGACCATGATCGACTACAGAACGGCGACAGCCTTTGAAGCCGTGATAGGATTTCTGTGGCTTGACGGGAACAAAGAGCGCATCCGGGAACTGATCGCAAGAGGACTTGAACTTTTAAAGGAAGAGGAACATGAACAGCGAAAATCTGATTGAAGGACGGAATGCGGTCACGGAAGCTTTCCGGTCGGGAAAGACAATAGACAAGATGTATGTGCAGGACGGGCTCCGGGACGGACCCGTCCAGACCATACTCCGGGAAGCAAAAAAGAACAACGTATACGTGAATTTTGTCACGAAGGAGCGGCTGAACGAATTAAGCCCCACCGGGAAGCACCAGGGGGTGATTGCCGTTGCGGCAGCCTATGCCTATGCGGAGGTGGACGATATCCTTGCCGCGGCAAAGGAAAAAGGCGAGCCGCCGTTTATAATCCTGTTGGACGGCGTGGAGGACCCCTACAACCTCGGCGCCATCATACGGACAGCCAATCAGGCCGGAGCGCACGGCGTCATCATACCGGAGCACAGGGCGGTCGGGCTTACGGCCAGCGTTGCCAGGGCATCCGCCGGGGCGCTGAACTACACGCCGGTCGCCAAAGTCGTGAATATCGGGAAAACGATCGACAGCCTGAAAAATAAAGGAATCTGGTTTGTCTGCGCCGATATGGGCGGAACCACAATGTATGACCTGGACTTAAAGGGGCCGATCGGCCTCGTGATCGGCGGAGAAGGCGACGGAGTGGGGGAACTTGTCAGAAAAAAGTGCGATTTTATCGCATCAATCCCAATGAAAGGCCAGATTGACTCTCTGAATGCATCCGTTGCTGCAGGAATCCTGTCTTATGAAATTGTGCGTCAGAGAATGTCTGCGGGAACTAAACCGGCCCGGTAAAATTTTGAAACATACCCTTGACGATATAGGTTACCTATACTATAATTTATAATATAGTAACAGGGACATTTGTAACCTTCATCGGAGGCGGATATGAAGAAATGCTTGCTTGGTATATTTTTATCGACAGTTCTTTCGCTCTCTGCCGCATTAAACGGTTTTGCCTATACAAAGCCGGCATCGGCAACGGTACTGACACCGACGGCATCAGGTTCTGCAACGGCAAACCAGGGCGGAGTTACGCTTGATTATTCCAACAGCAGCCAGGGATATGTCATGATCAAGTACAACGGCGGCAACAACATGATCAAGGTGCAGATCACCAAGGGAACAACCTATACCTATGATCTGTTCGGGAAAGAGCAGTACAACACGTTCCCGCTTTCGGAAGGGTCCGGAAGCTACAGCATAAAGGTATTTGAGCATGTTAGCGGGAACCAGTATTCCCAGGCATTTTCAAAAACGATCAGTGCCAGTCTGGCGGATGATCATACTGCATTCCTGTATCCGAACCAGTACTGCAATTTCAGCGCGAATTCGGCGGCGGTCCAGGTCGGCGCACAGGCTTCGGCCGGTGCTACGGATCAGTTTGACGTCGTGAAGAAAATATTTTATTATGTAATCGGTGCACTGAGTTATGACGATGCGGAAGCAGCCAGCGTACAGTCGGGATACATCCCCGATGTGGATGCGGTGCTTGCAAAGGGATCCGGAATATGTTTTGATTATGCGGCGGTCATGACAGCCATGTTAAGAGGACAGGAAATTCCGACACAGCTGGTGATCGGCTACACAGGCAGCATTTATCATGCATGGGTCAGGGTCTATCTGGATTCTCAGGGCTGGGTGGATGCCATTTATTTCGACGGGAATGACTGGACCATCATGGATCCGACATTTGCTTCCAGCAATCAGAACAGTCCGGCCATACAGGACTATATCCGCAATGCCGCCAACTATTCCACAAAATACTGCTACTGATGCGGTCATTTACGCGGAAGTCATAAAACAGTCTGGAATTCGGGCATCTCATCTTAGGTGAGATGCCCTTTTAACAGGAAAATTCCGCTATACGGGCACGGAGGAATTATGAAGGAAAAGAAAAAAAAGAAATTTGACAGCGAGAGTCTGTCCGCATTCTGCCTGCAGGTGTCCCTGCTGCTCGGTGCGGCCATACCGGCATCTGAAGGCTTCGAGATCATGGCCGGCGATGCCGTGAATGCATGGGAAAGGGATCTTCTGAAAGAACTTGCCGAAGAGACGGGAAAAGGCGCCGTGCTTTCGGAAGCCATGAAGAAGACGGATGCCTTCCCACTTTACGTGATCCGTATGGCATCGGTCGGAGAGCAGACAGGAAACCTTGACACGATCATGAAGGAACTCTCCGTCTATTACGACAAAGAGGCGAAGCAGGCGGAAGCATTGAGAAACGCCATTCTTTACCCGAGCATGCTGGTCGTCATGCTGCTTGTGGTTCTTTTTGTTCTCTTCACCAAAGTCATGCCGGTGTTCAAGGGAGTTTATGAGCAGCTGGGCTCGGCTCTTTCGCCCGTAACCGAAGCAGCCATGAATTTCGGCGGAGCGGCAAGCCGCGTTGCGCTGATCATTGTGCTCGTCCTGCTTCTTGTCTTTGCCGTATTCCGCATTCTTACCCTCCGCGGGATCCATTTCGGATTTTCGGATGCCGTTATCGGATTTTTCAGAAAAAGATCCCGTATTTCGAAGGCGATCGCAAAGAGAAGACTTACATCTGTTCTGTCCATGACCATCCGGAGCGGTCTTTCTCTGGAGAGCGGTTTTTCCCTTGCGGAAGGCGTGATCGACAATCCGGAGATCAGCGAAAAGATCAGAAAATGCGAAGGACTTGCGGATACCGGAGAGGATTATTATACGATATTAAAGAACGCGGGACTCTTCAGCGGATTTCACATCCAGATGATCAAGGTCGGGAACCGGACAGGGCACATGGATACGGTCATGGCGGAAATTTCCGATGATTTTGAGGAAATGGCGGATCAGTCGCTTGGGGCATTCATAGCCGGGTTTGAACCCGCCGTTGTGGCAATCCTTGCCGTCTGCGTGGGGCTTGTCCTTCTTTCCGTCATGCTTCCCCTTGCGGGACTGCTTTCGTCCATCGGATAAGACAGAAAGGATTTCCGGAAAAATATGATAACCGTTCGCAGAAAAAAAACAGCGTGGAAACTGCCGGTACAGATTGCACTTTCGGTCTGTGCCTTTGCCGCCGTTCTCTGGATTTTCATTTCCGGGACAGGCAGAATACGCCGAAGCGCGGAACAGAAAGGCGCGGAAACGCTGCGCGACAGCATAAGGCGGGCCACGGTGGAATGCTATGCCATAGAAGGACGTTATCCGCCGGATGTGAAATATCTGGAAGACCATTACGGGATCAGGATAGACAGGAAACGGTTCAATGTGTTTTATGACGGCTTCGCTTCCAATATCCTCCCGGATATTACCGTTGTGGAAAACGGAGCGGAAGCGCTGAAAGAAAAGGAAGAACAGGACCGGGGAAAATAAATGACGGGGAAATACACAAAAGCAAAATCGGACAGGACAGGAGTGACCACGACATTCAATATTCTGCTGTTCATGGTCTTTATTCTCTGTACGCTTTTTACCGTTCTGATCGGTGCCAAGGTCTATGAGAACATTCATACAAGAAACGAAAACAATTATTCCGACTATGTCATACTGCAGTATGTCGCGAACAAGGTACGCGGGGCGGACAGGGCAGGAAGCATATCTGTCCGGGACATGGACGGAACGCCGGTCCTCAACATGGAACAGGACGCGGAGGGGACCGCATACGTAACCAGGATCTATGCATACGAAGGAAAACTCAGAGAACTTTTCATGAAGAGCGATGCGGACCTTAAGCTGGAAGACGGCCTTGAAATCGCGGACTGTGCAGGGCTTTCCATGTCCGTGGAAGGGGATCTTCTGCATCTTGAAATCGCGGGGCCGGATCCGGAAAAGCTGACGATTGACCTGAAATGCGCGGACAGGGAGGGCGGATCATGAAAAGAAATCATTCCGCCGGACTGTTCCTGATGGAGATGATCATCGTCATACTGTTCTTTTCCATCTGCGCCGGCATCTGCATTCAGGTGTTTGCAAAAGCGGATCAGATGAGCAGAAAGGCAAGCAATTTAAACCATGCCGTCGTGCGTGCGGAATCCATTGCCGAAGAGATCCGTTCCGGCAGCGGTAAGGCGGACGGTCAGACTTATGACACATACTGGGACAGCGACTGGAAGGAAACAGCGGATCCTTCCCGCGCCGAGTATTCTTCCCGCATTATTCTGAGCACGGATCAGGACCATATGGAAACAGCGGACATACGGATCCTGAAAGGAGAAGAAATTCTTTTCAGCATGACAGCGGACCATTATCTGAAACCATAGGAGACCGGAAGGACAGGCAATGAACGGAAAAACTAATTTCAAAATGAATATCGGTGCTTCTTCCCTGGTGCTGATCCTGATCGTTCTTGTGCTTTCCACGCTGGGGATCCTTTCCCTTTCGGGGGCAAAGAATGACCTGAATCTGGCGGAAAAAAATGCCGATGCCGTGAAAAGCTATTATGATGCGGCAAACCGGGCGGAATCCTTTATCCGGGAAACGGACAGAAAGCTGCAGGACCTTACCGCCAACGGCGCGGACAGGCGCCTTTCCGATGCCGCGTCCCTCTTCGGGGATGCTTACAACGACAAAGACCGGACAGTCTCCGCGGATATCGGCATGGACAGCGGGCGGGCTCTCCGGGTAAGTCTGTCTCTTGCATGTAAACCGGAACTCCGATATACTTTAATCGATTATACTGTTTACATCAGTGACGACTATAAAATCGATCAGGCCAGACCGGTCTGGACAGGAAACTGAAGGTATGGAAATGGCAGATGAAAAAAAAGAGGAGTTAGGAGAAGTCGAGCAGATTCTTCTGAGCGCGGTAAAACTAAAGGCAGCGGATATCTTTCTGATCCCCGGCATCCCCTATTCTTTCCGGATAGGCGGACAGATCATTCATGAGGGACAGGAAAAAATATTCCCCGACAAAATGACTGTCATGATCACCGAAATCTATGAACTGGCGAAACGTTCCATGGAGCATATCCGCGAAACGGGAGACGATGATTTCTCATTTTCCCTGAGCGGAATTTCCCGCTATCGTGCCAACGTATTCCGTCAGAGAGGTTCCCTGGCAGCGGTCATCCGCGTTGTCACGTTTGACCTTCCCAACTGGACGGATCTGCATCTGCCGCCCATTGTCATGGATGCCGCAAAACTGACAAAGGGAATGGTGCTGGTCACGGGGCCTGCAGGGAGCGGAAAATCGACCACGCTTGCCTGCCTGATCGACAGGATCAATCAGACCCGGAATGCCCATGTCATCACCCTGGAAGATCCTATCGAATATATGCACCGCCATAACAAAAGTGTTGTGACGCAGCGTGAAATTTTTACGGATACGGAATCCTATGCAAGCGGACTCAGAGCCGCACTCCGGCAGGCTCCTGATGTAATTCTTCTGGGGGAGATGCGGGACTTTGAAACCATCCGCACGGCGGTAACGGCCGCAGAGACAGGACATCTGGTCATTTCCACACTGCATACTTTAGGGTCTGCCAATACCATAGACCGTCTTGTGGACACGTTTCCGGCGGAGCAGCAGTCGCAGATCAGAATGCAGGTCAGCATGGTGCTGCAGATGGTCATATCGCAGCAGCTGATTCAGTCGGAAAACGGTGCTCTGGTACCGGCATTTGAGATCATGCTTTTGAACAGCGCCATCCGGAACATGATCCGTGAATCCAAGACGCATCAGATAGACAGCATCATAGCGAGCAGCCGTACGGACGGCATGATCAGCATGGACGACAGCCTGATCAGCCTTTACCGGGAAGGAACCATATCGGAGGAAAACTGCATCATCCATTCGCTGGATCAGGATATGATGAAGCGGAAGCTGCAGCGCCTGTAATGTTGTAAAAACAACAGATAATTTTCCTCCGGAATATTATGATGTATACGAAAGAAGGGATGAAGATGAAAGCAGATAAACGCAAGATTGTACTTGTCGGATGCGGAATGGTAGGCATGAGTTATGCGTATGCCATGCTGAATCAGAATGCCTGCGATGAAATGGTACTGATCGATGTAAACAAACTGCGTGCGGCCGGGGAAGCTATGGACTTAAATCACGGGCTTGCTTTTTCCGGGTCACACATGAAGATATGGGCAGGCGATTACGGAGCCTGCAGGGATGCGGATATTGTTGTGATCTGTGCCGGAGTGGCACAGAAGCCGGGAGAGTCCAGAAGGGATCTGCTGACTCGTAATACGGCTGTATTCAAGTCCATTATCGACCCGATCGTGGATTCCGGATTCAACGGAATTTTCCTTGTTGCGACAAATCCGGTCGATGTCATGACAAAGATCACCTGCGATCTTTCCGGATTCAACCCCAAGCGCGTCATCGGAAGCGGAACAGCACTGGATTCCGCGAGACTCAGGTATCTTCTCGGCAGCTTTATCCATGCGGATCCGAGAAGTATCCATGCCTATGTCATGGGCGAACACGGGGACTCCGAGTTTGTCCCGTGGAGCCAGGCGATGCTTGCCACGAAGCCCATCCTGGATATCTGTCGGGAATCAAACGGAAGACTGAACGGCGACTGTCTGGACAAGATAGAGGAAAACGTAAGGACTGCGGCTTATAAGATCATTGAGGCCAAGAAAGCAACTTATTACGGAATAGGGATGTCCCTCACCAGAATAACAAAGGCCATACTCGGCGATGAAAATTCCGTCATGACGGTTTCCGCCTATCTGAAGGGCGAGTACGGAGAGTCCGGTGTGTTTGCCGGTGTTCCCGCCATAGTCAATGCAAACGGAATCCGGGAGGTACTGGAACTTTCACTGACGGAAGAGGAACTTAAAAAATTCAGTTCTTCCTGCGAAGCTTTAAGGGAAAATTTTAAGGAAGCCTGACGGTTTACGGCAGGTCCGGTTTTTCCGGACCTGTTTTGTTGACAAAACCTACCGTCCATGCTACTATACAATGGTTCTTTTTAAGAAGGATGCTGATATAGCACAGTAGGTAGTGCGCCGCATTGGTAGTGCGGAGGTCACCGGTCCGATTCCGGTTATCAGCTCTCTGAATTTTTTCTTTCAAAACAGCCCGGTAAGCCTTGATCTTACCGGGCTGTTCTTATGGTGCGCCCGGCGGGCGCACGTTCTAACCGGTGAAAGTCCGGAATCCGCCCGGTAGGGGGAAGGATACAGCCGAAGGCAAGGGTGTCCATCGCGAGGTGGAATCTGAAGGAAGCTGGATGTCGGGAACAAATAAACCGACGGGCAAATCTCTGGTCTGATGAACAAGAACCGCATAGAGGCCATGCATGAGGGTAAGACTGCCATACAAGCCAAAGCCCGATAACTACACGGAATCATGCAGGGTAGATGCGGCAGACGGATGGAGAGAAAGAACGTGTGAATACCCGGGGAGATCTGTATGTACGCCCTGAAAGGAGCAAACACCGAACAAGGAGACGAGACGGTGCTGAGCATGCAGAAGTCAGCAGAGGTCATAGTAGCCGAGAGGCGAAGGACCGAATCAACAGGAGTCTTAAGTACGACCGGGAAAGGAGGAGCGACAGGAAATGGCAGAAAACCTTGAGAATTTCAAGGACTGTCCGCAGAGAGAAAGTGCGGAACACGAAGGGTATGCGGAAGTGCACAGGTCGTTCCGACGGACATGGAAGGAAAGGGACAGTGCACAGCCGGAACTCTTGGAAAGGATACTGGACAGAGATAACCTGAACAGAGCCTACAAGAGAGTGAAGGCAAACAAGGGAGCGCCGGGGATAGACGGAATGACGATAGAAGCGGCACTTCCGTACCTACGGGAGAACCAGAAGGAACTGATCGGAAAGATACACCGGGGGAAATATACTCCGAATCCGGTCAGACGGGTGGAGATCCCGAAACCGGACGGCGGAGTGCGAAAGCTTGGCATTCCCACCGTCATCGACCGCATTATCCAGCAGGCAATGGCACAGCAGCTGATGCCGATCTATGAGCCTGTGTTTGCGGATGGAAGCTATGGATACAGACCGGGACGCAGTGCAAAGGACGCCATACGGAAAGTGAAGGAGTATGCGGAACAGAGCTATACATATGCAGTGGAACTGGACCTGTCCAAATATTTCGACACGATCAATCACGCATTTCTGCTGAACATTCTGAGGAAAAACATCAGGGATGAACGGGTAATACAGATGATCAAGAGATACCTGAAGAGCGGAGTGATGGAGAACGGTGTGGTGGCGGAAACGAAGGAAGGGTCGCCGCAGGGAGGAAACTTATCACCCCTGCTGGCGAACATTTACCTCAATGAATTCGACCAGGAGTACAAGAAACGCGGAGTGCCGTGCATCCGCTACGCAGATGACATAGTCCTGCTGGCAAAGAGCAAAAGGGCATCCGAGAGACTTCTGGAATCCAGCACAAAATATCTTGAGGAAACGTTGAAGCTGACGGTGAATCGGGAAAAGAGCAGAGCGGTCAGCGTGTTTGCAATCCGAAATTTTAAGTTTCTTGGCTTCGCACTGGGAAAGAACGGAAAAGGAATATATGTACGCGTTCATGCGAAGTCATGGAAAAAGCTGAAATCGAATCTGAGAGACCTCAGTTCCCGGAGGTCAGTGCAGAGCATACGCCCGGCATTGGAAAAGATGAAGGTGTATGTCAGAGGATGGCTGAACTACTACGGAATTGCAGACATGAAGAATCCCATAGAGGACATCAACGGATGGCTCTACCACCGGATCCGCATGTGCATCTGGAAACAGTGGAAGAAACCAAAAACGAAGGTGTGGAATCTGGTTAAGCTTGGAGTGCCAGATGAACTGGCCTCTCAAGCGGGTAATTCACGCAGAGGCCACTGGTTCACCACGCATACAGTTGCGGTCAATATGGGTTTAACAAAAGAAAGACTGATACGTTCAGGATTCTATGATTTATCCCTCGCGTATCAGTCAGTGCACGAAACTTGTTGAAAGCGCCGTGTACCGAACGGTACGCACGGTGCTGTGTGAGGACGGGAGTTAATCACTCCCTCCTACTCGATCCTCGGAAAACGGAATGTCCAGTTCCCTGAGAAATGCCTTGATGATGTCGATATGAATGCATTCGCCCACATGCAGGAAAGGCTGATTCGTAAAAAATTTCTGCTCGCCGTTGATATTGATCGGCGTATGGTCCATGTCAAATCCGAGGTGCAGGTGTTTTGTCATGCTCTGCATGCCGTATACCCTTCCCTGCGGATCAAAGAGCGGTCCGCCGCTCTGTCCTCTTAAACCGGGCGTGCTCATTTCAATGGCATAGATGCCGCTTTCATTGGCAACAAGTCTTGTGATGATCCCGTCGATCGGAAAGTAGGGGGTGTGCCATTCGCCGCCGGTCCATTCGATGTCATCCAGCTCCGCATTGTAGCGGAAATTGTTGAACTCCGGGAACGGGAATCCGAGGCGGCAGAGAGTTCTGCCGGCTTTTATGCGGGAGCTGTCCATGATAAGCGGGGCGGGAGAACTGTAGCACAGGTGATCGTATTCCAGAAACCGGATGACGGCAAGGTCGTATTTTGGATGCAGGTGATAGGTAATCCTGTGGATCCCGGAAGGGCAGTCGAGAAAACGGCATTTGACATTCACATAGCTGTCCTGCGTGTAATTGTATCTGGTTTCCAGCATGCGGAGCGCTTTTTTGAAGCCCGCGGGATTTTCTCTTTTTGCCTGAAGCGCTTCAGCCCTGAATTTGGCATATGTCTGATTGACTTTTTCGGAATTGATCAGTTCCTGGGCAACATGGCGGCAGGTAATGGCAACCCCTTCATCGTTCACGAAAAAAAGAGTGGCAAGACCGGGAATTACCCTGTCCGATTTGTATTTGCGCAAAATGAAAAGCACCGGTCTTGTGCAGCGTCCCATTTTTTCAACGGCATCAACAAACATGGCGTACCTTCTTTCTGTTTTTTCCATCATAACATAACGGGAATCTGTGGTATACTGAAGGAAACAAAAAAGGAGATCAATATGGCAAACCAGAGTGTTTCTGAAGCAATGAATAAAACAACCCACGGCGTATACGTTATCGGCGTTCATACCGCGGAACAGGATGATCTGGCAACGGAAGCCTGGATGTGTCAGTTTTCCGGATCCCCGGCTATGGTGGCGGTTGCCGTGAGCAGCGGACATCTTACGGCGGAACTTGTAAGAAAAGCGGGGAAATTCACCGTCAGCATTTTAAAGGACAGCCAGAAAGATGAGGCAATTGCCTGCGGAAGCGTTTCCGGAAGAAAAGAAGACAAGACGAAAAAGGTCGACTGTGCCTATACGAAGAGCGGGATCCCCTATCTCAAGAACAGCATTGCTGTTCTGACATGCAAGGTGGCGGATATCAATGACAGGTTCAATCACGTCATGTTCTTTGCCGAGGTGGAGGACGCTGTGATGCTTTCTCCGGATGCGAATCCGCTGGAATACCACGCGAAGGAGTTTTTCGGATAAAAAAACGAAAATAAAAACGGAGACATGAAATCACGGGCGGAAATCTTTCCGCCCGTCAGATTGAAGACAAACAGGGTTTTGAAAAGGTCGTCAGGCCATTTTCAGAATCCTGTTTTCATTTTTCGGTAGAAATTGCAGGGAAATCATGAAAAACAAAGAAGAAACAGGCTTCTTCAACCCGTACTTCTGTATCATCTTTGCCAGCTTCTTTAAATTCATGCACGTATAGGTAAGCCCGACTTTCATCCGCATCCGGGCGATGCCGATCATGTTCGTGTATCTCATCAGGTGATCTTCTTTTGCGGTTCCGAACAGCCGCTCTACCGTTTCCTTCCGCTCTCCGTATTTTTCTTTCATCCCGACCGTCTGACGGATATCCTCGCACTGTTCCATGTAATCTTCCCAGACATGCCGGTTGATAACTTTCTGATATTCGGCGCTTCTTGTGCATTTCTCCTGCAGCGGACATTTCTTACAGTCTTCAGGGTCGCTTTTGTATTCCCGGTACCCGTCGCGGTCTACGGTGGAAAATTTCAGTACTTTGTTATCCGGGCAGAGATAGCAGTCAAAGTATTCATCATAAACGTATTCGTACTTCCGGAAAAATCCTTCCGCTGTCATCGGTCTCTTATACGGGAACACCGGTTTTATCCCGTCATCCAGAAGCATCTTTGCGATCGGGGGCGTCTTGTACCCGGCATCCATCACGATGTATTCCGGATTGTATTTTTTTATCTTCTCATAGATCGCAGGAAACGTTACGGAATCGTGCTGGTTCCCCGGATGAATGGTGTATCCCAGGATCCATCCGTGGCTGTCACAGGCGGTCTCTGCGGAATACGCGAAGACCTGCTTGTGTTCCCCCTTATGGAACCAGCCGCTCTCAGGATCCGTTGTGCTTTCTTTTACTTCGTGTATGTCTCCTCCGGAAGAACTTCCTCCCTCCGGCCCGTTCCCGCCGTCTTTATCTTTGAACGGTTTCTTTCCCGCCTCTTCCCGTTCCTTATCGATCTCTTCGTTCAGCTTCTCCGTATAAAAAAGACTCTGCTGTTTTGCCAGACGGTTGATGTATTTATGGCTGTTTGCATTCGCTTTGATGTGGGTCGCATCCACGAAGACTGTATCGGGATCTACAAGCTTATAGCGGAAGCATTCCTTTAAAACCCGCTCGAAGATCTGCTCGAACAGATCGGTTCCCTTGAAGCGTCTCGTATAGTTCTTGCCGAACGTAGTGAAATGGGGAACCGGATCATAAACCCCCAGCCCCAGAAACCACCGGTACGCCATGTTCACTTCTATATCTTTTATGGTCTGCCGCATGCTCTTGATGTTATAAAGGTATTGGATAAGAGGCAGCTTGATCAGTACGACCGGGTCCAGGGACGGACGTCCCTGATCAGGAGAGTATTTATCACGTACAAGATCATAGATAAACGACCAGTCGATTGCCTTTTCGATCTGCCGCAGAAGATGGTCTTTCGGTACCAGGTCATCCATGGAGAAGAACTGTACCTGTTCCCGGTTTTTCTTCGTTTCTTCTGACATCATAAGCGCCACCGTTCCTTTCTCTGATCTGATTATAACCCGGGTAATGGAACGGTCAAAGAAAAAGGAATGGATTGGCAAAAGTTGTTGAAAACCTTCCGGGATATCAGGACTGTTGTGGACAGCAGTTGCATTTTTCAGCCGGTTATACACAGCGGGCAGCAGGCGGCGCAGTACCGTTCCGCGAGGGACAATCGCCGAGGCCGGTACTTTGCGGCATCTTTATGCCGCATTAGTACCGCTGCACGAGGCGACTTATAGGAGGATTCCGAAGGAATCCGGAAACCCCAGCCCGAAGGGCGATAGGGGCGGAAGCGTGTCCCGAACGGAATGACGTGCTGCCGCCGCCCACTCTGTTCTTTGATTCGTATAAAAAATCCCGGGATCGGAGTTTCAGCTCTAATCCTGGGACTTTGTCTTCAGTCTGAAATCCGGTGGTGCGGAAAACCGCATCACCGGATTTTTGTATAAAAGAACGTTGAAAAGACTTGACAGAAAGAGAAAAGGTATTTATCTTAAAATATATAAAACACTTTTATAAAAGAATGTACATAAAAGTAATCGTACATTAACCCGGAAGGCAACGCGATGAATGAATTGTCAGAAACAATAACAGAAAGACGAAGATTGACGCGCAACAGCATATACAATTATATTTATGCGGCAGAAACACCGCCGAGCAAACAGGATATCGCACAGGCATTAAGCTTAAGTCTTCCCACAGTACATCAGAATGTCGGGGAGCTGGTGAAAGCCGGTTATATTAAAGTCGGGAAAATTCAACAGTCGACCGGCGGAAGAAGGCCTGCCGGTTATGAGGTAATCCCGGATGTCCGTTTTGCGGTCGGAATATCCGTATCCGCCGAACATCTGCGGTTTCTGGCGACGGACCTCCGGCTGGGAGAACTTGCCAATAAAAAAATTGAAGCCCGTTCCCTGAAAAGCACGGAAATTGCGATCAGAATGGCAACGGAGCTGGAAAAATTCCTGGATGAAAACCATCTGGACAGGTCCAGGATGCTGGGAGTCGGAATAACGCTTCCGGCGGTCATTGACGAAGAGAAGGACAAGATAAAGCTTTCCCCTACCCTTCAGATGAAAAATATCAGCCTGAAAACCATACGGGAACACATTCCTTATCCCACATATGTGGAAAACGACGGAAGCAGCGGCGGATTTGCCGAGTGGTTTCCCATGCGGAATGAAAAGAAAGACATGGCATATCTTTATATCGAGAACGGCGTGGGAGGCGCGGTCTTTATTCACGGGGAACCGTACTTAGGCGTCAATAAGCGGAGCGGGGAATTCGGGCATATGTGTGTGGAACCGGGCGGTCTTACCTGCAAATGCGGGAAAAAAGGCTGTCTTGAGGCATATGTTTCGGCGCGCCGGATCACAGCGGACCTTGGCGTGGAAACGGAAGATTTCTTTGAAGAAATTAAAAACGGAAATAAAAATTACGAAGAACTCTGGATGGATATGCTGAAGCATCTTGCCATCGGGATTGCCAATATCCGGATGGCTCTGGACTGCGATATCGTGCTTGGCGGCTTTTTGTCCCAGTATATGGAGCCGTATCTTCCCGAAATCCGGAGAATGGTAGCGGAACAGGATCCCTTTGAGGAAAAATCAAATTACATTTATCTCAGCAGGTATCCGAAGAAAGCAGACAGGATGGGGGTTGCCTGGCACTTCATCAAGGAATTCATCGAAAGTATCTGACGGGACAATAGAAAAACCGATGTTGTGCAATATAACCAATACAAACTGTAAATATTTAACAAAAACGAATAAGATTTTCAAGTCCTTGTTGACTTTGGACCCGAAAGAACATATGATAAAAGCACTTAATAAAAAGTGATTTACAAAAGTTATTTGCAAATTTCTTTTAACTTAAGGACAAATAAAAGGAGGAAAGTAATTATGAGAAAAGTTTGGTCATTGATTCTTGCCGGCGTAATGGTTCTTTCACTGGCAGCATGCGGAGGTTCTGCAGGAAGTTCAACCACGGCAGCGGCAGCAGCATCCACCACAGCAGCGGCAGCAGCATCCACCACAGCAGCGGCTGCGGCAACCACAAAGGCAGCAGCGGCAGCAACAACGGCGGCAGCAGCGGCAGCAACAACGGCAGCTTCTTCCACCAGCGGCAGCGGAAAGAAAGTCGGTATTTCCATGCCGACAAAATCTCTTGAAAGATGGAACAGAGACGGTTCTTATCTGGAAGAGCAGTTTAAGGGCAAAGGCTGTGAAGTAGAACTTACCTATTCCGATAACAAGATCGACCAGCAGGTTAAGGATATCGAAAACCTGATCGCTGACAAAGTTAACCTTCTTGTTGTTGCGGCAATCGACGGAGAATCTCTTTCCAACGTACTGGATACCGCAAAGGAAGCAAACATTCCGGTTATCAGCTACGATCGTCTGATCATGAACACGGATGCCATCAGCTACTATGTTTCTTTTGATAACTACACCGTAGGTAAATTACAGGGACAGTTCGTCGAAGAAAAGCTCGGACTTAAAGATGCCGGCGACAAGAAATTCAATATTGAATTCACGGCAGGAGATCCCGCAGACAACAATGCAACCTTCTTCTTCAATGGCGCAATGGATGTCTTAAAGCCCTATATCGACAAGGGAACCCTTGTAATCCAGTCCGGCCAGAACACGTTCCAGCAGGTTGCAACCGCTTCCTGGGATACCAAGAACGCCATGAACCGTATGCAGAACATTCTCGGTTCCTACTATCCGAACGGAACGAAACTGGATGTTGCTCTCTGCTCCAACGACTCCACGGCACTCGGTGTCACACAGGCTATTGAATCCGACTACTGGGATAAGGAAAATATGCCGATCATTACCGGACAGGACGGCGACGAAGCAAACCTTGCCAACATCATCGACGGAAAACAGTCCATGACAGTTTACAAAGCAGTTGCAAACGAAGCAGTCGCAACCCTTGACCTTGGTATTGCCATTCTCGGCGGACAGAAGCCGAATGCAGATCTGATCAAGTCTGCCGGATGGAAGTTTGACTGCACCTACGATACAGAGTCCTATGATAACAAGAAAGCAAAGATCCCGTCTTATCTGCTTGTTCCCACGGTTGTCACGAAAGACAACATCCAGAAGGAACTTGTTGATACCGGATACTACAAGATGGACGGAAAATATCCGAAGGCTACAAAGTAATTTTTAAGAAAAAGCTCTGAAATAATATGGGCGGGGTCCTGAAAGCCCCGCCCATTTCTTTCATGACAGGAGGTCCTTCAAGTGGCAGACAACATACTGGTGATGAAAAACATCACAAAGCTGTATCCCGGTGTAAAGGCGCTGGACAACGTTAATCTGGAAGTAGCCCGCGGAGAAGTCCATGCGCTGGTCGGTGAAAACGGTGCAGGCAAATCCACTCTGATGAATGTATTGTCGGGTACCATTCCGTACGGCGAATATACCGGAAGCATTCTGTATGACGGAAAAGAATGCCAGTTCAGAAATATCAATGACAGCGAAAAGCTGGGTATCGTTATTATTCATCAGGAACTTGCCCTGGTTCCGGAACTGTCTATCGGGGAAAACATGTTTCTGGGAAATGAACGCAAAGGTAAAATGGGAATCGACTGGGACGAAACCTACAGTCAGGCGACAAAGCATTTGAAAGATGTCGGACTGAAAGACAAGGCGACAACCCTGATCAAGGATATCGGAACGGGAAAGCAGCAGCTTGTGGAAATCGCAAAGGCGCTTTCAAAGAATGTAAAACTTCTTATTCTGGACGAACCGACATCTTCATTAAACGAAGAAGACTCAAAGATGCTTCTTGACATGCTTCTGAAATTCAAGACGGAAGGCATGACATCAATCATCATTTCACATAAATTATCCGAAGTCGCGTACGTGGCGGACAAGATCACCGTGCTGCGTGACGGTGCCACGATCGAGACGATCGACAATTCGGGCCATAACATCGACGAAGACCGCATCATCAAGGGAATGGTCGGTCGTGAGCTGACGGAACGGTTCCCCGCCCGGGAACGCAAGATCCGGGACGATGTCGTCATGGAAGTAAAGAACTGGTCTGTGCATCATCCGGTCTATACGGAAAAAACGGTCGTCAACAATGTATCCTTCAAGCTCCACAAGGGAGAGATCATCGGTTTCTCCGGACTGCAGGGAGCAGGACGCACGGAACTGGCCATGTCCCTGTTCGGCAGAAGCTACGGCAGCAATATCAGCGGGAAGGAATTTCTGAACGGCAAGGAAGTTCATCTCCACACGGAGAGGGAAGCCATTGAGAACGGACTCGCCTATGTAACGGAAGACCGCAAGACAAACGGACTGGTACTGATCGATACGATCGCACGAAACAATACCATGGCAAGACTTGAAAAGGTCTGCAACAAATACGGCATCATCGATGTTCCCATGGAAAACAAAATTGCCGAAGATTATAAAAAGGCAATGAATACGAAAACGCCGACGGTCCAGCAGCATGTGGGAAATCTTTCCGGAGGAAACCAGCAGAAGGTACTGCTTTCCAAATGGATGTTTGCGGATCCCGAGGTGCTTATCCTGGATGAGCCGACAAGAGGTATTGATGTCGGTGCCAAGTATGAAATATACTGTATCATGAACGACATGGTGAACAAGGGAAAATCGGTCATCATGATTTCCTCCGAGCTTCCGGAACTGCTGGGTATGTGCGACAGGATTTACGTCATGAATGAAGGAAATCTGGTCGGGCAGTTCAGTGCGGAAGAAGCAACGCAGGAAAAGATCATGGGCGCAATATTAAAAGGCGGAAAAGAACCTGTCAACGAAAGAAAAGAAGCGTAGGAGGCAAGTATGAAAGTATCCGGATTTGTAAAAAAATATACAATGACCATTGCGCTGGTCGTGGTTTTCGTATTCTTTACGATGCTGACAAAAGGAAAACTGGTATATGCGCAGAATATTTCCAATCTGCTGCTGCAGAATGCATATGTTCTTGTAATGGCATGCGGCATGCTGCTCTGTATCCTGACCGGCGGTAACGTAGACCTTTCGGTAGGTTCAACGCTTTGCCTGGTCGGTGCCGTTGCGGCACAGCTGATGGACAAAAACAACATGGGAGCGCTTCCGACTGTGCTGATTGCCATGGCAATCGCTGTCGTGATCGGTATATGGCAGGGCTTCTGGATCGGATATGTTCATATCCCTCCGTTCATCTGCACGCTGGCCGGCATGTTCCTGTTCCGCGGACTGGCCCGTGTCGTGCTCGCGGCGAAGACGGTGAATATTTCCAACGAGGCATTTTTAAACACATTCATTTCCTATATCAATGTTCCCGGTCTTGATACAAAGGAAGCACACCTTTCCGCCATTGTGGTCGGCGCGATCGTTTCCGTTCTGCTTCTGGTGTTTACGGTCATCAACCGTGCCAAGAGGGCAAAAAAGGGATATGATCAGGAAGCGGCTCCGATCGCTTTTGCAAAGATCATCATTGCGGATGCCCTGATCATGGTTTACTGCGTAAAGCTTTCCCAGTACAAGGGAATCCCGGTCATGCTTCTCTGGATCCTTTTAGTTGTTCTGATCTTTGCGTTCATCACCAGCAAGACGGCATTCGGCCGTTACTTCTACGCAGTCGGCGGAAATGAAAAGGCAACAAAGCTTTCCGGTATCGATCCGAGAAAGGTTTATTTCTGGGCTTACTGCCTGATGAGCATTCTGGCAGGATTCTCCGGACTTCTGGTAGCTGCCCGTATCGGTTCGGTAGACGGCAGCATGGGCAACTCCTACGAAATGGATGCCATCGGTTCCTGCTTTATCGGCGGTGCCTCCGCATACGGCGGATCCGGATCGGTCATGGGAATCATGATCGGTGCTGTGCTGCTGGGCGTCATCAACCAGGGTATGAGTATTTACGGACTGCCGGATGAGTGGCAGTATGTTGTCAAGGGTGCGGTTCTTCTGGTAGCCGTTATCTTCGATGTTGTTTCCAATCACAAAACAGGAAAAGCCTGATCCGGACTGTTTACGGCGGGAATCTTCCCGCCGTAAACTTTATGGTCAGCGGCCACGAAAGGAATGTTATGTACTATATCGGTGTTGATCTTGGAACTTCCGCGGTAAAGCTTCTCTTAATGGATGAGAAGGGGAAAATAGAAAAAATCGTATCAAAGGAATATCCGATTTCCTTTCCGCATCCCGGATGGTCGGAACAGAATCCGGAGGACTGGTTTAAAAAGGTTATCGAAGGAATGAAGGAACTTACCGATCACTGCGACAGATCAAAAATTGCAGGGATAGGTGCCGGCGGACAGATGCACGGCCTGGTTATCCTGGATTCGGAAGACAGGGTGATCCGTCCCGCCATTCTGTGGAACGACGGAAGGACTTCGGAAGAAACGGATTATCTGAACAATGTCATCGGCAAGGAAAATCTTACGAAGTACACGGCAAATATCGCCTTTGCCGGATTTACGGCTCCCAAAATTCTCTGGGTAAAAAATCACGAACCGGAAAATTTTGCCAGAATCCGCAGGATCATGCTTCCGAAGGATTATATCAATTATCTTCTTTCCGGCGTGAACTGCACCGATTATTCCGATGCCAGCGGAATGCTGCTTCTGGATGTCGAGCATAAATGCTGGAGCAGGGAAATGCTGGATATCTGCGGCGTAAAGGAAGAGCAGATGCCGAAACTGTTCGAAAGCTACGAGGCAGTCGGGACACTGAAACCGGAAATAGCAAAAGAACTCGGATTTCCGGAAACGGTCAAGGTTGCGGCAGGTGCAGGAGACAATGCGGCAGCGGCAGTGGGCACGGCAACGGTCGGTCCCGGAATGTGCAATATTTCGCTCGGAACATCGGGAACCATATTTATTTCCAGCGATAAATTCGGGGTGGACAAAAACAACGCCCTGCATGCTTTTGCGCATGCGGACGGGAAGTACCACCTCATGGGATGCATTCTTTCCGCGGCATCCTGCAACAAATGGTGGATGGAAGATATCATCGGGACATCGGATTTCGGAAAAGAACAGAAACCGATCACGGATGACAAGCTCGGGAAAAACCATGTTTATTTTCTGCCGTACCTTATGGGGGAACGTGCTCCCTATAACGATGCAAAAGCAAGGGGATGCTTTATCGGCCTGACCATGGATACGGACAGAACGGATATGACACAGGCTGTCCTGGAAGGCGTCGCATTCGCAATCCGGGATTCTCTGGAAGCGGCAAGAAAACTGGGGATCGATGTCAGACGCAGCAAGATCTGCGGCGGCGGTGCCAAGAGTCCTCTGTGGAAAAAGATTTTTGCGAATGTGCTGAACATAGAACTGGACAGCGTGGAAACGGAGGAAGGCCCGGGTTACGGCGGTGCCATGCTCGCTGCGGTTGCCTGCGGTGAATTTTCTTCCGTACAGGAAGCCGCGGACAGACTGGTAAAAGTCGTTTCCACGGTGAAGCCTGATCCCGAAACGGCGGAAAGATACGAGAAATGCTACAGGAATTACCATTCTCTGTATCCGGTACTCAAACCTCTGTTCCCGGCTCTTTGAACGCGGAGAATTTTACGATGGAAGAAAAATCATTTTTTCAGAAGAAAAAAGAAGCAGAGATCAGATGTACTCTCCGGTGTCTTGTAGCGGTGTACCTGTTTTATATTTCCTACAGTCTTTATCAGGGATTTGCAGGCGGCACCTCAAAGGTTCCCGGATATCTTCTGGTGATTTTCATTGTGTTTTTCGTGCTGGCGGGAATTGCCGTGATCCTGTATTCCCTGAAGCAGTACCGGAAAATGATTTCCGATGCAAAGGCCGATGCGGAGTCGGAAGAAACAGATACCAAGGAAGGAGAAAAAAAATGAAAATATATCAGGTAACGGATCCGGAATTTGCACCTTACGGAAGGATTGTCAAAGGGTTGAATGTGGCACCTATACTGGATGTGCTGAATAAAAAGACACCGCTTCCGGAAAAAACAGGCTATGTGCCGGAGGAACCTGCTCTTCAGAATATGCCGGAAACAAAGGAGATCGCCGCTTCCCTTTACGGTGGGATGCCTGTTGAGTTCGGATGGTGTAACGGCCACAATTCAAGGCTGAACTGCCTGGAATATCACAGGGATTCCGAATTCAATCTGGGGACGGAGGATTTTATCCTCCTGCTTGCCAAGAAAGAGGAGATCATTAACGGAAAACTGGATACATCCGTGATCAGGGCATTCCGTGTTCCTGCGGGAACCATGGTGGAAGTCTATGCGACAACGCTGCATTACGCACCGTGCCATACAGATGCAGAGAAAGGATTCCGTGTTCTGGTCGCACTTCCCAGAGGCACCAATACCGAAAAACCGTCACTGAAGAATAGAACAGATGAGGATCCGTGCCTTTTTGCCTGTAACAAGTGGCTGCTTGCACATGCGGATTCCGACGAAGCAAAGAGGGGCGCCTGCATCGGGCTGACCGGTGAAAACATAGATCTTTCAAAATAAATTTGAAGAACAAGAAGTATAATAAAGCACAGGACGGAAAGCAGATCATAAGCATGACCTGAAAATTCCGGAAAAGAAAATACCATACGGAGGAAAAAAGAATGTTTGACAATATACCAGTTGTAAAACCAGGCATCATTGCAGTCTCCAGAAACTGTTTCCCCATGAGTCTTGCGGAGCGTAGACGCGCGGCTATTGTGAAAGCATACGGGGCGAAGGATATCTATGAATGCAAGGTCGGCGTTGAAACGGAACAGGATGCATTAAAAGCTGTTGATGATGTCAAAAAGAACGGTGTGAACGCACTGGTCGTCTATCTCGGAAACTTCGGACCGGAAACACCGGAGACCATGATCGCTGACTGGTGGGACGGCCCGATCATGTACGTGGCTGCATCGGAAGGCGACGGAGATCTTTTTGACGGAAGAGGCGATGCCTACTGCGGAATGCTCAACTGCAGCTACAACCTGGGACTGCGCCACAAAACCGCATATATCCCGGAATATCCGGTCGGAACCGCAAAGGAAGTTGCGGAGAAGATCGAAGAATTCATCCCGATCGCCAGAGCGGTGCTGGGACTGAAGGGTTTGAAGATCATAGCATTCGGACCGCGTCCGGATGATTTCCTTGCCTGCAATGCACCGATAAAGGCTCTGTATGACCTTGGCGTGGCGGTAGAGGAAAACAGTGAGCTGGATCTGCTTGCCGCATATAACAAACATGCAAATGACAAGAGGATCGACGAGAAGATCAAGGACATGAACAAGGAGCTCGGCAGCAAAAATCCGTATGCCGGCATCCTTCCGAAACTTGCACAGTTCGAACTTACGCTGGAAGACTGGGCAAAGGACCACATCGGAACAAGAAAATATATTGCCTTTGCAAACAAGTGCTGGCCTGCTTTCCAGACGGAATTCGGTTTCGTGCCCTGCTACGTGAACAGCCGCCTTACGGGACGCGGTATCCCGGTCAGCTGCGAAGTCGATATTTACGGAGCGCTTTCCGAATATATCGGAACCTGCATTTCCGGCAGCGCCGTTACGCTTCTTGATATCAACAACACGGTTCCGGCAAGCATTTACAACAAGAGCATCAAGACAAAATACAAATGCAGACAGGATGAGACCTTCATGGGATTTCACTGCGGAAATACCTGCAGCACGCTTTTGAAGAAGCCGCATATGGGATACCAGCTGATCATGCACCGCGGACTGGAACCGGATAAGAAGGAACCGGATATCACGAGAGGAACCATGGAGGGCGATATCAAGGCAGGAGAAATCACTTTCTACCGCCTCCAGAGCACTGCCGGAACGGAACTTAAGGCATACGTTGCGGAAGGATCTGTTCTGAATGTCCCGACGGAAAGTTTCGGCTCTATCGGAATTTTCGATATCCCGGAAATGAACCGTTTCTACCGTCATGTGCTGATCAAGAAGCAGTTCCCGCATCACGGCGCGGTTGCTTTCGGCCATTACGGAAAAGCAATTTTCGAAGTATTCAAATATCTCGGGATAACGGATATTTCCTACAATCAGCCGGCTTCTCTTCCGTACCCGGATGAAAATCCGTTCAAGAAGTAAAAAATCAGTCAGATAAAAGGGACAGGCCTTTTGCCGGACGGTAAAAGGCCTGTTTTTTACTGAAAGAGCATGATAAAAACGGGAAAGTCCTTGTTGACAAAGCATAAAACAGTCTTGTATAATAAACAATGCGCGGCTCAATTTCCGGAGCCCGTTTTTCGTCTAAGGAGAAATACTCAAGTGGCCGAAGAGGCGCCCCTGCTAAGGGTGTAGGCCGGACAATACCGGCGCGAGGGTTCAAATCCCTCTTTCTCCGTTCAAAGCATGAAAAAACATTGACATTAAAAAGTGCTTATGCTATGCTTTGAAAGTTGCTCCCTAAGTTGAACGGGGAGCATTCAGTACCTTGAAAATCGAAGAACAGACAGTACACACAACCCTGAAGATTTCTTTGAAAAAAGAGAAGTTTCAGAAGAACAAAAACCTGTTAAAAACGGATAAGATAACAGCAACTGATAAAGTCAACGTTA